>DSLMC04103__coassemble_500_pt1 | contig 29997 bp, 33 predicted proteins | sample DSLMC04103__metabat2_high_PE_018 | metagenome-assembled genome bin DSLMC04103 | reverse complement strand
TACAAAATCAGGATGAGAAACAATTGATTTTAATATTTTATTCTTTACCGCTGCTGGCCTGTGCATTTTCATTGCAGCCGTCCATGTTTTTCTGTATAATACAGAAAGATAAAGACCGTAGTACGCAGACACGCTTTGCACGCCGGATACAGACTAAAGCGTCCGGGTCAAAAACGACAGTAAACAGATTTTACAGGAGGGGACAGCATGGAAACAAATATCAAAAAAATCGAGGATATGTCGCTGAACGCATGGCCATCCCATAAAATGGAGCTTTATGACGGCTGGATCCTGCGTTTTTCATATTTCTATACGCACAGGACCAACAGCGTGGAGCTGTTCGGAACCTCCTCGCTGCCCTGGAGGGAAAAAATCCCCTACTGCGAAAACGAATATAAGCGGCTGGGAACGCCGGCGATTTTCAAGATCAGTCCTCTGGTTTCTCCTGATTTTGACTATACTCTGGAAAACCGCGGATATGAAATCCAGCACACAACAGACGTAATGACCCTCTGTCTGTCCGACGCCTTGCTGGATACCCCTTATCAAGATGTTTCTTTTTCATCCGTCATCCCCGATTCCTGGATCTGCAGCCTTTTTGATCTGAAAGGAACCACGAATCTGATGCACCGCACAGTAGTTCCTTCCATGTACCGCGCCATCCCCAAGGAAACCATCTGCGCTTCTGTTCAGAAAGAGGGACGTATCATAGCTACCGGCCTCGGAATACTGGACCGGGATTATATCGGCATCTATGCCATTCATGTAAAAGAACAGTACCGCCGTCAGGGCTTGGCCCGCCAGATCTGCACGGGGCTTCTGACAGAGGGCATGAAAAAAGGGGCCGAAAACGCTTATCTTCAGGTCGTAGACGGCAATACCTCCGCCAAAAAGCTGTATATGTCTCTGGGGTTCCGGCAGTTCTATACCTACTGGTTCCGGGTACAGCCGCAAGTGTGACGCACATACAGCAGGGCGCGGCAAAATGCCGCGCCCTGTTTCGGGGAATCGTATTCTTTATTCAATTTATATTTTTTATTCTGTTCTGTTTTTATGTATCTATACTGTCTTTTTCTTCAGCACCGCAGGCGTTACTGTGCCTACCACCAGAGAAGTCAGAGGGCTGAAATAAATAATGCAGGTCAGCACACTGTAGATCGGGATGAGAATCGCGAACTGAACCAGTCTTCCCGGAATGATCGTATAGAAATTATATCCCTCAAAAATCACAAGTCCCATCGTTGTAAGCACCAGAGAACTCAATACCGCGGTACATACGATAGAAACCACGATTGCTGCGGTTTTGCCTTTTTTCGTTCTGTTGGCGTAAAGGGGTCTCGCCAGCGCGGGAAGAAGTCCCCAGCATATGGCTGCTGCCGTAATAAAGGGATCAATGGCATAGCCTTTTATAAAGCAGCCGAGAACATCCGCGGTCAGGCCGCAGGCAGCGCCGGCCGCCGGTCCCATCCAGAGCCCCGCCAGAATGGTGCTCACGCTTCCTATGGCTATGCGGTATGCGCCCAGCTCTACCACGAATACCCTGGTCAGCACAAGATGCATCGCCACCATCAGCGCCATAAATACCAGAGTTTTTACGTTCCAGTGAGTTTTGTACCTGTTTTTCTCCATAATAAAAACACCTCCATAATGCTTTCACCGAGTCAGAGTATTTACCATAAATAATAATCCCTCCACATTATGAGATGTTCTCATATGTAGCAACGGGTGCGGAAAATATATCGTAAGCCTTCTTCTTATCAGCAGCTTTTCGTTTCACGGCGACTCCCCAGCCAATGAACACTTAACGCATAAATTCCTACTTCGCTATTATTTACTTGCCCTAAGTATATCACACTTCGCATATATTTCAATACATTTTGTTAAAAAAATGACAACTATTTTTTTCCTTTTTTATATCGTATTTTTGATATAAAAAAGGAGGGAGATCACAAAAGTTTCCCCTGTTTCCATATGGAAGTTTCTATATGTTTCTGATATAATGAAACCACTTGACCAGCAATGTCAGTTTTTCTTTTTTTGTATGCTTTTCGTTTTTTTTCATACACTATAAACGCAGAATACAGACAGCTTACATGGAGGTAGTATGATGAAAAAAAACACAGAAATCAAAAAAGAAAACCCTTACAATATCTCTTATGAAAATTACCTGAATACCAACGCCTGCACAGAATGTACCGGTCTCATACCCCATGCCGCCGAAGACGGCGACGAGTGGGAGGCATACCATGAGATTTTTGATTTTTCGGCCAGATCTCCCAAGTCCGAAAAACGCCGGAGCTGAATACCGCTGCCTGAAATTCCGGTAATTTTATCCTGCCGGAGGAAACAAATGAAAAAAGCACGCACCGCATGTATCTGTATCCTTTTGACAGCCGCTTTGTCCGGCTGCTCCAGCCCGGAGTCTGTGATCGAACAGCTCGCGTCCTCGGGAGATCCACAGATTTCGGAACCGGCCCCTGATAAACAGCGGGTTTATATGGATGAGATCCATGGAACGCTGAAGGATTTTGACGGAAACCGTCTCACCGTTCTCGACGATACAGATACCTATGTTTTTGATATCTCCCAGGCCACCCTGGAATGTAAAGACGGCATGATCGCCGGAGATAAGATCAGCGTCATCTACGAGGGAAAGATGAACGGCACAGACACCGGTACGGTTCATGTCCTGAAGGTCGCGGACGAATATCACAATAAAAAGCCGCTGGAAAATAAAACCACCTACGGTCAGGTCCAGAATCTTACCGCCAATACCGTCACTCTGAAATCCCGCACCGGCTATACCGCCACCTATCCCATCACCGGAACGGAGCAATATTATCAGAACGGCATTCGCTCCGGAGCATGGGTATACCTGCATTATAAAGGCAGCTTCGGGGAATCCTCCGACGCCCCCAAAGCGCTGGACGCGTCTCATCTGAAGGTTCTCAGCGTATCGGATATCGATCCGCTCAAGGTTCCCTCCCCGACCCCCACGCCCAAGCCGGCGGAAGGAGAAACTCCGGAGCAGGAAAAACAGTTCCGCGCGGTCATCCGGAACATCCGGCTGAATACCCTGGATGTAACTGTGGCCAATTCCGATGTCGCTCTGAGTCTTAATTTGTCAGGAATTCCCTGTCATTTCAGCGGAGGAGCCGCTCCGGGCTCTTATGTGACAATTACCTATACCGGAGAATTCAACAACCGGAATCTGGATGGGATCACTGTCCTGGGCGTTACCGGGGAAATCCCGGAAAATATGAACGAACGGTCGATGAATTATACGGTTACGGGAGAAATCACCGCTTCCACAGCAAACACTGTCACCATCCTCACAGGCGACGGCGCCAGCGTCACCTGCAGCACGGATAAGGCCGACAACACCTCTACCGGAGGACTTCTGACCGGAAGCTCCGTGAAGATTACCTTTAATCCCGCGGCTTCCAGGGAATCTAATATTTACACCTGCCTCAGGATCGAGGACGCCTGACAGCCACTTTCATTCAATAGTTCAAGTCAAAATGGCGGTATATGGAGATTTCAGCTTTCTCCAATATACCGCCCTTACTTTTTACTAAAGCGACCCTATCTCCGGCGGAATCTTTCGCGGATTTCCGCCTCGCCCTGGCTCAGCCAGTCCGTCACCTCCGGAGAATCTCCCAGTATCTCCAGAAACGCTCTGTACTCGTCCAGGATCCCCTGCCCGTGCATAACGCAGAAAGCGCCCGCGTCGCTTCCGAGAGCTGTTTTTACTTTTTCGGCAAAAGCGATTTTCAGATTTTTCTCCCCGCTCTCTATAATGGGCCTCAGGGTGGCGTCCTCATATCTTCCGCATCCCAGAAGATTTCTTACAGTCACCAGTGTGGGAACCCATACTGCAGAGCTGTCCGCCAGCATGGACAGCGTTTCCCCGTCCATATAGTTTCCATGCTCCAGGCTGTCCACTCCGGCCTCAATAGCGGCTCTGGCGCCGTAAATCCCATTGGTATGGCTCATCACGGCGAATCCCTCCTCGTGAGCAATATGCACCATTTCGCGCACCTCCGCCTTATCCAGAGGCGTCCCTGTGATCTCTCCATGTTTATGAAAATCCAAAAGGCCCGTGGTCATGATCTTGATAAAATCAGCGCCCAGATCAGCCGCTCTGAGTACAAGGGCATGAAATTCCTTCAGATCCGAAAATCCATTGCCTACAATGCTCCCATAATGCCCCTCTTTATGTATGGCAAAAACAGGCGTACGATAATCAATGCCGTATTCCGGAGCCAGCTTTTTTGCCAGAAGAGACACGCCCCCGGCGTCGCCCCCGTCTCTTATGAAGGTCACCTCCGCCTTCCGGTAGGTCTCCAGGCATTTCCGCACGACAGCCTCATCAGGCCCCTGTCTGTGACGCTTCACGGCGTCCCGGTAATTGATCCCGTCCATGATCACATGAGCATGACATTCCCCAAACATTTTTCTTCACCCCGCATAATAATAACATTGCAGCAAAATTCTCCCGTGGTTTTTCACCCCTGTCCGCGGAAAAATTCTCTGATCTCCTCCGGAGATGCCTTCACGGATCCCTGAGCGAAGAATGGTCTGCCGCCGCCCCGTCCGTTTAAGGCCTGGTTCATTTCCTTCACAAACTGACGGAGATCGCCGTTTTTTTCTCCGACGGCATACTTATAGCCTTCGTCCGGATCTCCGGAAAAGACCGCGCAGCGCCCTCCGCATGTCTGCATGACCGCGTCCGCCATCCTGCGCACGCCGTCGGCGTCCAGCCCCTCATGGAACAAAAGTACATTTCCCGCGCCGTTCCATCTTTCGGCCTCTGTGCGGCACAGCTCCTGCTCCATATGAAGCGCGCGGCCCTTCAAACGGTAATTTTCCTCCCACAGCCGTTCCACAGCCTGGGCTGTCTCCTCTGTTTTTGCCGACAGCTTCACAGATATACGCCTGTTCTGCTCATGGATCCTGCTCAGATAGTCCATGACTCTTTTTCCGCTGATCATAGTCACCCGGACGCCTTCTCGAAAATTCTCCGCATCGAGAAGCTTCACCATGCCGATCTCCCCGGTATATGTCACATGAGTCCCGCAGCAGGCGCAGAGATCCGCCCCCGGAAACTCCACCAGGCGGATCCTGCCTTCCAGCTCTTTTTTGCTCCGGTAAGGAAGACTTTTCAATTCCTCCTTCTCCGGGTAAAAGATCTTCACCCTGCTGTTTTCCCATATTTTCCGGTTTGCTTTGTCCTCTATTTCCACAAGCTGCTCCCGGTCCAGCACACCGCTGAAATCAATGGTGATCACATCGCTTCCCATATGAAATCCCACATTATTATAACCATAGGCAGCGTGAACCAGCCCGCTTACAATGTGTTCCCCGGAATGCTGCTGCATCAGGTCAAACCGGAGATCCCAGTCAATCCGTCCTTCCACCGCGGTTCCCGGTTCCAGGGGACTTTCTGTATAATGGATCAATTCCCCCTTCTCCTCCTGTACGTCCATAACCCGGATCCCGTTCAGCGTACCCAGATCGCAGGGCTGGCCTCCTCCCTCGGGATAAAAGGCACTCCGGTCCAGAAGGATCTGATATCCCCGTTCTGTTTCCCTGCATTCTGTTACTGCTCCCTGAAACTCCTTTGTATATACATCCTCATAATATAACCGTATAGTGTCCGTCATTCTGTATAACCTTCTTTCTCTTCCGCGCTTCTGCTTTCCAGAACAGCCCGTCCAGGCCCCAGGCGGAGAGGCGAGACTGTAAAACGCGCGTTTTCTGATTTATCCAGTCTTCAGTATAACACAGCTTTGATTTTGTGAACAGTCCGCAGAGAAGTGTTTTCTGTCAACAGAAAAAGCGGCCCCTTTGAGACCGCTGTCATTTAAGAGCCGCTTTTTCTGCCGAATATTATATCAAGAAAAAGAAAGGTTGTATTTTTCAATATCAATCGTTGCTTTCCCCTTCGCCGCAAAGGTGATACCGTCGGCGCTCAGGGGCGTATATAAGGTTACAGACGCTGTCTGGCTTCCGTCATTGATAAAAATTTCCAGACTGAAACGGTCCGCCAGGCACCGGAGCGTCACCTCTCCGTTCATGGGAGATACCCGGAGTTTCCTGCTGTGAACAATATCATACAGATATCCGCTGTGGCTTCTGTCTACGCAGAGCACCTCCTCCGCCGGATCATAGGTTACAGATGTATAATATTCCTCTCCGCAGGCAAACTTCATACAAAATTCCTGGAATTCTCCATTCACTTTCAGGCGAATAGTCATATCCATCACTCTTCCCCGGATTCCCTCCAGAGAAGTTTCCTGGGAAATCTCCGTCTGTCTGCAGCAGACCCGTTCACCGCGGTATGCTTCCAGCTCCCGGACGGGCTTCTGGATCAGCTTTCCATCCCGGAAGCTCAGTTCTCTGGGAACCGTAAGCTGACCAAAATATTTCACACCCTTCGGAACAAACTTCGTATTGCTCCAGGACTGCATCCACGCGACCATCACCCGCCGTCCGTCCGGCGTCAGCATGGTCTGAGGCGCGTAAAAATCAATTCCGCTGTCAATGGGCTGAACCGCTTCCCTGCTGAAGCTGCGGCTCTCTTTGTCATAGGAGCCGGAAATGCACAGCGTACAGTGGCCCGCGTGATACTTCAGGCCTTCCGGCATCATCTCCATAGGACTTACAAACAGGATATGTCTGCCGTCAAGCTCGAAGAAATCCGGACATTCCCACATTCCTCCCAGCTTTTTGCTGCTTCTGTCCAGCACATTGCAGAAGCTCCAGTGAAAAGCGTCCTCACTCTCAAACAAAAGGATGGCACTGTTTCCGTCCTCTGTGGCGTTGGCCGCCACCGCGTAAAACTTCCCATCGGTATCCTGCCAGATCTTGGGATCCCGGAAATCCACCGGGCTTCCTCCTTCGGGAACATCCTTTACCGTCAGGACCGGGTTTCCCTCATATTTCACATAATCCGTTCCATCCCCTGTGGCCATGCACTGAGTCTGGTAGTGTCTCTCACTTCCATCCGGCTCAATCACCCTTTTCACGCCTGTATACATCAGCAGGTGACGGCCGTCGGACATTTCGAGAGCGCTTCCGGAAAAACAGCCCGCGTCGTCATAGCTTTCATCAGGCGCCATAATGGCCGGACGGCGCTCCCAGGTGATCAGATCTCTGCTCACCACATGCCCCCAGTGCATCGGTCCCCATATATTGGAATATGGATGGTACTGGTAAAACAGATGATATTCGCCCTTATAATATGAGAATCCGTTGGGATCGTTGATCCAGCCGTGTCCGCCTGTCACATGATAGCAGGGACGCTCCTCAGGACGTATATCTTTGATATGCTCTCTTTCAAATTCTCGTGCCTGCTGTAATAGTTTACTGGTCATATCATGATCCTGCCTTTCGCTTACTTAAATCGTTACAGTTCACAGACACCTGCGAACTGCAGCGATTTCAGCCCGCTTCATATGTATCTTTGATGCATGGGGCTGAAATGCTGCATCTTATTATTTAACATACTGGCGCATAACCTGACGGCCAATGTCAAGCCTGCGGGCGAACAATAACTTATCCGTTCCGTCCGCGCTATCCCTTGATACCAGAGGAAGCGATACCTTCCACATAGTATTTCTGCATGAAGACAAACATGATGATCATCGGAATCGCAGAAACAACCAGAGCCGCCATGATCGCGCTGTAATGAACCGGCTGGGTGCCGAAGAAGGACTGCACCGCAAGCTGGATGGTACGTTTATCCTCTCCTGTCATAACCAGGAACGGCCACATAAAGTCGTTCCAGTGGGCTACAAAATCAAGAATAAATACGGTTGCATAGACCGTCTTGGAAATAGGAACAACGATCTTAAAAAAGGTCCCGATCGGACTGCAGCCGTCAATCGCCGCCGCTTCGATCAGGTCGTCCGGCACATCGCAGAAAAACTGCCGGAACATATAGATCGAAAAACACTTGGCAACAAAGGGAATTACCAGAGCCGCCAGGGTATTAACCCAGCCAAGCTGGGACATCTCGATATACAGAGGAAGCATGATCGCTTCCATCGGAAGTACCATCAGAGCGATAACAAGATTCAGGATCGCTCCTTTGCCTTTAAACTCAAATTTTGCCAGCGCATAGCCGCACATGGAGTTTACCAGAAGATCCAGGATCAGGATCAGTCCGATATATAAAAGCGTATTTTTAAACACCTGGGGCAGATTGAGCCTGGAAAAAACCTCCGCGTAATTATCCAGGGACGCCTGCACCGGCAGGAATGTCGTCAGGGAATCCATGTTTGCAAAAATCTCTGCCTCCGGCTTCAGAGAAGCGGAAATCATCCAGATCAGAGGAGAAACAAAGATAATGCCGATGATGATATTTCCAAAATAAAACATGAACTTGCCGAATCTGGCAGAAAACTTCATTGATTTCGTCATAGTCTCTCCACCTCCCTTAATCTGTCGCCGCGGTAATCTTCTTCATCGCCATGGACATGCAGACGACAATCACGAAGAATACAGCCGCTATTGAGCAGGCATAGCCGAAGTTACCCTTCTGGAAGCCCTGGGTGTAGATGTAATATACCAGAGTTTTGGTGGAGTTTTTCGGTCCGCCCTGAGTCATGATATAAGGCTGGGTGAAGAGCTTCATCGCCTGGATCATGGTGATCATGATAACATATTTGATGGTTCCCTTCAATCCGGGAAGCGTAATATACAGGAACTGTTTAAACTTCGTAGCTCCGTCCACAGAAGCCGCCTCGTACTGATCCCGCGGAATTCCCTGCAGACCCGCCAGGAAAATCATCATCTGATATCCGGCTCCCTGCCATGCGGACATGAAAATGATCGAGTTCATGGCCGTATCCGCGTCGTTCAGGAAGCTGATCGGATCAAAGCCCAGTGAAACCAGAAGGGAGTTGATCAGACCTGTGTTGGGGTTCGCGTTGTAAAGAACCGACCACAGAACGGAGATAACTACCATAGAAGTAAGCTGCGGGCTGAAATACATGGTTCTGAAAATCGCCACTCCGCGGAATTTCTTTGATACAAGAAGCGCAAGTCCCAGAGCCAGAGCACACTGGCAGGGCACTACGATCACGGTGAAATATACGGTATTTTTCAGCGCCATCCAGAAGTTTTTATCGCTGAAAAGCTTCTGGTAATTCTCAAGACCAATGAATTCAATGGCGTCCGGCCGCATGATCTGATATTTAAATCCGGAAAAATATACGGTATAGATCATCGGCACTACCAGAAATGCGATCAGAAGAATTACTGCAGGCGCCACGAACACATATGCAGCAACTCTCTCATCACGCTTCCGGCCTGTAAGTTTCTTTGTCTTAGCCATAGCCTTTCCCCCTTTTAAAAACAGGCCGCACCGTCCAGCGATGCGGCCCAGATTTATGACCTTCCAGTTTTATTCAGCGTAATAGGTTTCATAGTCCTCTGTGAAGGTGTCAGATACTGTGTCAAGCTCAGACTGGATATAGTCGTTGTCTACTTCTCCATTGCTGGCCGCATCAGAGAAAATATTGGACATAGCTTCTGCGTAAGCAGAGGAGAAGGTTGCGTAGGAAGGTGTTCTCGGACGGGGAACCGCCGTATTTTCAAGCTGCTCTTTGATCAGAGCGCGGCTTCCTTCCTGATAATCCGCCATAGCCTCTTCCTCATAAGCGGAAGTACGGGTTGCCGGTTTTGCGATAGCCGCCGCGTAGGTCGCTACGTTTTCTGTATTCATCAGCCACTGAAGGAACTGACCTGCCGCGTCTACATTCTCGCAATCCTTGCTGATGGCAGCCGACCAGTCTCCGCAGGGAGAAACTGCCTCGCTTGTGTCGTCATTTACCGGATAGTAGGTGATGCCCCACTCAAAGTCAGCATTCGCCTCCAGAGTCGCGATTTCCCAGGAGCCTCCCAGCATTGTCGCGCATGCGCCGTTCAGGAACTCGTCTGTGATAGGTTCTACGTTCGCGTAGCCTTTGGCGATCATATCCGCCAGGTAGGAAGTTGTCTCTACTGCTTCCTCGCTGTTTACATAACCGTCCGCTGTTGTACCGTCCTCACTGATGTAGTCCTTTCCGGCGGAAAGATACATGGGCTCCAGAGCATAGGGAAGGCCTTCGCCGTGGTCCATAATGATGTGCGCGCCTACATAATCGTCTGTAGTACATTTTTCAGCGATTTCCGCAAATTCAGACCAGGTGATCGGGTTATCAATGGTGCGGGAATCCAGATCCTCAACATCCACGCCGCACTCGGTAAGGTAGTCTTTATTATAATAGAAAGCTACTGAGGACTCTGTGGCGCCGATGGCATACAGAGAACCGTCATATGTATTCTGCGCAACAGCAGAATCTACAAAATCAGCCAGATCATCTTCTGAGAAGTAATCGTCCAGCGGAACAGTGATTCCGTTTGCCGCGTAGTAGGAAACCTGCGGTCCGTCTACATAAAAGATGTCCGGAAGATCGCTGGAGGTTACTGCTGTAGCGATCTTATTGTCGTATGCGTATGAATCGGAACGGTCAATCGCCTCACGGCTCACCTGAATATCTGGATTCGCCTCGTTCCATTCCGCAAGCTTCTCTTCCCACCAGGCTTCGATCGCCTCTGTATCTGTAGGACTCCAGATTGTCAGCTCCACCGGATCGTCCGCCATTACCGGAACTGTAGTCGCTGCTGTTGAAAGAGCAACTGTTACTGCCATTGCCATGCTAACTGCTTTCTTCATGTTCTCTTCCTCCTTAATTTTGCCATTTCCCGCGCGCCTGGAAATTTATAGAACCCGTTCCACATACCATATACTGAACTATCTGTTTTTTTATTTTCAGTCTTTCAGATGTGGAACCCGTTTCATATTGTGTTTTTATCATAGTTTCTTTTTCTCTATTTGTCAATAGTATTTACAGAAAACACTTTTCCGCAATGCATTTTTGTAAATTTCTTCTATTTTAAAGTTTTTCTTTTGTATATATTGCACAATTTATCATTGTCGTTTTTTTAACATACATATTATATTTTATTTTTTCACCTAAACTCTTTTTATTTGGGTTCTCTTTATGACTCTGCCAAAATCTTACATGACAAACATTCTTAAAATTTCTCATTTATTCTTTATTAATCTTTTTAATTATGATTTATCCGCAAAAAAAGAGACTGCTTTTTAATACCAAGCAGTCTCTTCCCATTATTAACTGAATATTCTCTAGTATTTTCCGTCAAGCTCTACAGGAAATGTGCTTTGTCCCTGTCGGAATCCCACAGATAAAATTTGTTTTTGTGGAACGGGTTCCTTTCCTGCGATTAATTTTATCATAGTATCCGCACATGTCTCTGCTAAAAATTTAACATTCTGGCAGATGCAGGTAACCTCCGGATAACACAGCCTGGTAATATCCATCCCGTCGTAGGTGACCACCTTCAGGTCCTCCGGTACCCGGCGTCCCGCCTTCATCGCCAGATGCATGTAGCAGATAGCCGGTTCGTCCGCCGCAAACACCCCGTCGATGCCGTCGCACTTACGGATGGCTTCCTCAGCGGCCGCCCAGTAGGACTGATGATCAAACAGGTTCCATTCCATCATCATGTCCACCACATCCACTCCGTTTTCGGTAAGCTCCGCCTCAAAAATCGCGTGCCTGTCATTGGCCGCCACATTGGGAGCCACGCCGGTGATATGCAGCACTTTTTTGCACTTATTTTTCAGCATAACCTCCGCCGCTATTTTTCCTCCCGATATATGATCCGAGCCCACCATGGGAATACCAGGCCCGAATTCCTGATCCAGGGAAACGATCTTCCCTTTTCTTTTCAGGTATTCGTCTACATGGAGGGTATGAGAGCCTGTGATTATCCCGTCCACCATATTACGGTCCAGCATATAAAGATAATCCATCTCTCTGTTGCTGCTTCCGATGGTGTTGCAGATCATTGCCTTATACCCCTCTTTATAAAGAGCGATCTCCGTCTCCCGGGCGAAGGCCGAAAAAAACGGATGATCCAGGTCAGGAACCAGAACGCCGATGATTCCCGTCTTATTACGGAAAAGATTGCGGGCCAGTTCGTTGGGCGTATACTCCAGCTCACTGATCGCCGTTTCTATTTTTTTTCTTGTATCCTCGGCCACATAGCCGTTTCCATTTAAAACTCTCGACACAGTACCCACGCCGACTCCGGCTCTCTGTGCCACATCTCTGATACTTGCCATACTTCATTTCCTTCGTTACGCTCCGGAGCATTTTTCTGCCCGCGGAAGCTTTTCTTTTTCTGCAAAAAATTATAGCACACAGGAAACGCCTTTACAATTAACAGCCTGCAATAAAAATTCTCTCATTTTTCGTTACCCTATCTATACAGGGGGCCGTGACCTAAAAATTTATTTTATGATTTGAAGTGTTTTTACCGCTCTTCCGCGTTATAATAAATGAACGGGACATAGAACCGGGCAGCTTTCCCGGCCAAACATCCATGTCCGGTACAAAAGGAAAGGGGCTGATCGTATTTCACAGGAAGAATATTTGAAATATTTGCTGGAACAGTATCAGAATCTGATCTATTCCATCTGTCTGAAATCTATCGGCAATCCTTTTGACGCGGAGGATCTGACACAGGAAGTATTTCTGTCAGCTTACAAAAACCTTTCCCGTTTCGATGGCACATATGAAAAAGCCTGGTTAAGCAAAATTGCCGTCCGTAAATGTCTTGATTATCTGAAAGCCGCCGGACGGCGCTGCATTCCAACCGAGGATACCTACTTTTCTCAAATACCGGACAATTCTTCCACACCGGAAGCGCTCTGCCTGAAAACAGATTCCGAACGGCAGGTATACGCTTTATGCCAGCAGCTCAAAAGCCCCTATAAAGAAGTTGCCGAGGCACATTTTTGTATGCAGCTTTCCGTTGGAGAAATTGCCCGGCGGATGCAGAAAAATCCCAAGACGATCCAGACCCAGCTTTACCGTTCAAAAGCCATGCTGAAAAAGCTTCTGGTTCCGCCTGGAAATTCAAAAGAAAGGAGCGGCTGATATGCATATTCCGAAAAAAAACATAGAGATCTTTGAACATAACGAGCTCAGGGATACAGACGAAATAATCGCCTTCCTGGAGCATCTGGACCGCTGCGATTTCTGCCTTGACCAGATGCTTGAGGAGGAAAGCCGGAATCCGTCCGGACCGGCGCCGTCATATCTCAGCGGAGAAATCCTGAAGCAGGCTGCTTCCTTGGACGTGCAGGCGTCAAAAGCCATGGCTTCCGCTTCCCGCAGGCTTCAGCTTTTCTGCTATGGACTCAGAACTGCCGCAGGAGTAGCCGCGGCGCTGGTTCTGCTGTTCTGCGCAAACCGCATGGAGTTCAGCATACCGCGCGTATTCCCCTCCGCGCAGACAAGGGAATTTACTTCTGACAGCAGCCACGGCGCGCCCAATCCGGCCGCCGGACTTCAGCGGATCTCCAGATCGCTGGGCTCGGGGATTTCCGCCGGCTCTGATAAACTTGCAGACTATCTGGGACATTTTCCAAATAATATATTAAGAGGAGGAGAAAAAGAATGACAAAGCAAAAACATGGATTTTTGGTATTCATCGCTTCGCTGATCCCGGGAGCGGGAGAAATGTACATGGGATTCCGGAAACAGGGCGTAAGCATCATGCTGCTTTTCTGGGGAGCCATTGCCCTGGGTTCCATGACCGGCCTTGACTGGCTGATCTTCCTGATCCCTGTACTGTGGCTTTACAGCTTCTTCAATGTACACAATCTGAAATCTCTTTCAGAGGAGGACTTTTACTCTGTGGAGGATACATATATCCTCCATCTGGATCAGTTTATCGGAAGTACTGACAACGCCTTCAAAAAACACCAGACTGTCGTGGCCGCTCTTTTGATTTTCTTCGGAGCGTCTATCCTGTGGAATAATCTTACTGATATTTTATACTGGATCATGCCGCGGTTCTTCGGAAATTTTCTTTCCACGGTCTTCTATCAGCTTCCCGGTTCCGTCGTGGCAGTCGCTATCATTGCCGCGGGAGTCTATCTTCTTCGGAACAAGAAGCAGCAGTTAGACACAGAAGAGAACTCAGAAACCCCGGAGGAGCACTACTGGGCGCCATACCGCCCCTACCGGCAGTCTGTGGATGCAGAGGCTGAAACAGAACCTTACACCCCCCCTACGGAGGTTCCGGAGACCCAGACCGCGGAAGCCGAGACAGCAGTCTCCCCGGAAGCCGAAGCAGAGACAGCAGTCTCCCTGGCAGCGGAAACAGAGACGGAGATTGCGGCCTCTCAGGAGGCTCCGGCAGCCAGTACCCTTTCTTCGGAAATATCTCCAGCGGATCCGGAGAAGGCGGAGAATTCTTCCAATACCTGAATACCGGCAGACATTTTACAGACAAAGCGGCGGCCGGATACCGGGGCTTCTGATAAACCGGCGGCTGTCCTCCTGTCAGATATCTGTTCATGTTTACATGACAGATTTATCACATAAAAACTGTCTTATACCAAGAGCCAGGCCTCAAAAGACCTGGCTCTTATTTTTCAGATATTTTTTGTAACACGGAGTCTCGTCATCGCCCTTGCAAGAGCCATCTGATTCCTGTGATATTCCTGGATGCTCTGCTTCTGGCGAAGCTGCTCTTCCGCACGTTCCCGGGCTTCCTGCGCTCTCAGAACGTCAATTTCCTCCGGCCGTTCCACAGTAAGGCAGAACAGCTTGGCGCGGTTATTGATCATCTCCACAAATCCGGAGCTCACCGCAGCCGTATTCCAGTTTCCCTCTGTATCCTGATACCGCATTTCCCCCGGAACAATGGCGGAAATGGTATTCGCGTGATGGGCGAGGAAGGCTTTTTCCCCGTCCTCAACCGGGATCACGAGAGACTGGGCCCGGCCTGCGTAAAATAGCTTGTTGCTGGCATATATCTCCAGTCCAAAGGTACTGTTCATAACGCTTCACTCCTACTCTTCCAGGGTTTTCGCCTTTTCGATCACTTCATCGATCGTTCCCACATTAAAGAACGCATTCTCCGGATATTCGTCCATCTCGCCGTCTATAATGGCCTTAAAGCCGCGGATCGTCTCCTTCAGAGGCACATATCTTCCGGGAATCCCGGTAAAGTTCTCAGCCACATGAAAAGGCTGGGACAAAAATCTCTGGATTTTCCTTGCCCGGTGTACGGTATTTTTGTCCTCCTCAGAAAGCTCCTCCATGCCAAGGATCGCTATAATATCCTGCAGCTCCTTATATTTCTGGAGGATCTCCTGCACCCGGCGGGCGACCTCATAATGCTCCTCGCCCACAACGTCCGCTTCCAGAATACGGGAAGTAGATTCCAGCGGATCCACGGCAGGATAAATCCCCTGCTCCACGATCTTTCTGGACAATACTGTCGTAGCGTCCAGATGGGCGAAGGTGGTGGCAGGCGCCGGGTCTGTCAGATCGTCGGCCGGTACATACACCGCCTGTACAGAGGTAACGGAGCCTGATTTTGTAGAAGCGATACGCTCCTGAAGCTCGCCCATCTCGGTAGCCAGCGTAGGCTGATAGCCTACGGCGGAGGGCATACGTCCAAGAAGAGCGGATACCTCGGAGCCCGCCTGTACAAAACGGAAAATATTATCTATAAACAGCAGCACGTCTCTGTGCTCTGTGTCGCGGAAATACTCCGCCATCGTAAGTCCGGTCTCCGCCACCCGCATACGGGATCCCGGGGGCTCGTTCATCTGCCCGAACACCAGGGCGGTCTTTTCCAGGACACCGGACTCCTTCATCTCCGACCAGAGATCGTTTCCCTCGCGGGAGCGCTCTCCTACTCCGGTAAAGATAGAATAGCCTCCATGCTCTGTGGCGATATTCTGGATCAGCTCCTGGATCAGCACGGTTTTTCCTACTCCGGCGCCTCCGAAAAGTCCGATCTTGCCGCCCTTTGCATAGGGCGCGAGAAGGTCGATAACTTTGATCCCGGTCTCCAGGATCTCTACCGCCGGACTCTGGTCTTCAAAGCTGGGGGGCTCTCTGTGGATCACCCAATGCTCTTCCTGGTCCAGAGAGGTGCCTCCGTCTACCGTCTCGCCAAGCACATTGAACAGCCTTCCCAGAGTACAGCTTCCCACCGGAACCCTGATGCCGCTTCCTGTGGCCGTCACCTCTCTGTCCCTCTGAAGGCCTTCGCTGGCGCTGAGCATAATACAGCGCACCATGCGGTTTCCCAGGTGCTGGGAGACTTCCATGATACATTTTTTTCCGTTGTTTTCCACCTCGAGAGCTTCCCTGATATCCGGCAGCTCTCCTTCCTCAAAAACAACATCCACAACAGGTCCCATAACCTGTACGATCTTACCTTTATTCATCCTTACCTCCTATTGACGCTTCCGACACGACGTCCAGGCAGATTTGAAATTCTGTTTCCAGATTTATCACCTGCTTCTCTGGGCTTTCGCGCCGCCGATCACCTCTGTGATCTCCTGAGTAATGGCCGCCTGGCGGGCCCGGTTAAACTGAACCGAAAGATCCGCGAGCATTTTCTTCGCGCTTTCAGTAGACGACTGCATGGCCGTCATTCGGGCGTTGTTCTCACTGGCGTAGGCCTCCACAAGACACCCGTAGATCACACCTGTCAGATAATTAGGGATGATCGTATCCAGCACCGCATCGGCCGATGGAAACATTTCAATTTCCTCCTGCATCATACCCGCCACAAGCTCAGAAGATGTAAAATTTGTTTTTTTCAGAGGAAGAAGCTGCATATTCACAGGCTCCATCAACGCCGCGTTCTGCATCTGCGTATAGATGATATGAACCTCATCCAGCTCTCTCTCCAGAAATGCCCTTACGATCTCGTCGCTGATCAGCCTTGCCCTGTGCATTGTAGGCTTCTGTACCGTATACCGGAAGCTTTCGTCCACATCCGCCATCCTCCTGCCGTAGTACTGACGGCCCACCATTCCAAGCACATACAGCTTGTGGCGGCCCGGCTCCTTCATAAACTCGTCCGTCATCCTGGTGATGTTATGGTTATAAGCGCCTGCCATTCCCTTGTCCCCGGTCACCACAATGGTCGCGATTTTCCGCTCTTCGCGGGGAATCAGGTGACGGGCGCTGAAAAAAGGATGCTGGAGATCCGGCACATGGCGCAGGATCCTGGCAATGGCGGCCTGCATATTATAGAAATAAGGTTCAGTGTCTTCCAGTATCTTCTTTGCTTTCTTCATTTTTGAAGAGGAGATCATATACATGGCATTTGTGATCTTCATAGTATCCCTGACGCTTTTTATTCTGCTCTGTATTTCTCTTGCGCTTGCCATAGGTCCCTCCTGCCGATTTAACGAACCGCCTGATCCTGATCCAGCCTGCGGCTGGCGAATTCCTCCGCGGCCCGGAGAATCTTTTCTCCCAGCTCGTCGGAAAGCTGCTTCGTCTCCTCAATTTCTCTTCCAATCTCCGGATAAACATGATCAAAATAAGCCAGCATATCCTTTTGATACTGCCTGATCTGTTTTTTCTCCACATGGACCAGCTTTTTATGGGTGGCTGTCCACAATGTGATCACCTGCTCATGAAGCTTCAGGGGATTACACAGGGGCTGCTTCAGAAGCTCCATCAGACAGCTCCCGTAAGCAAGCTGAGCCTTGGTGGCGTCGTCCAGATCTGAACTGAATTGCGTAAATACTTCCATCTCCCTGTATTGGGCAAGATCAATACGAATACTTCCCGACGCCTTTTTCATTGCCTTTGTCTGGGCGGCGCCTCCCACACGGGATACGGAAAGTCCCACATTTACCGCCGGTCTCATACCCGCAAAAAACAGATCGCTTTCCAGAAAAATCTGTCCGTCTGTTATGGAGATCACATTTGTCGGTATGTACGCCGATACGTCTCCGGCCTGAGTCTCAACAATAGGAAGCGCCGTGATAGAGCCTCCTCCCGCCTCCTCGTTCAGACGGCTGGAACGCTCCAGGAGCCTGGAATGAAGATAAAATACGTCGCCGGGATATGCCTCGCGTCCCGGAGAACGCTCCAGCAGAAGGGAAAGGGCGCGGTAAGCCACCGCGTGCTTGGAAAGGTCGTCATATACGATCAGCACATCCTTCCCCTGATACATAAAGTACTCCGCCAGAGCCGTCCCCGCATAGGGTACAATATACTGAAGAGGCGCGCAGTCGCTGGCTGTGGAGGAAAATACCGTAGTATATTCCATAGCGCCGTGCTTTTCCAGTGTGGAAACCACCTTGGCCACAGTGGAAGCCTTCTGCCCTACCGCCACGTAAATACAGAGAACATCCTTCCCCTTCTGGTTCAGAACAGCGTCGATGGCAAGAGAGGTCTTTCCTGTCTGTCTGTCCCCGATGATCAGCTCACGCTGGCCTCTTCCAATAGGAAACATGGAGTCAATAGAGAGAATTCCTGTCTCCAGAGGTACCGTGACCGATTTTCTGTCAATGATCCCGGGAGCCGGATATTCCACCGGTCTGTATCCACTTTCTTTAATTTCTCCCCTGCCGTCTACCGGCGCTCCAAGGGCGTTCACGATCCTGCCGATAAAACCCTCGCCTACAGGGATACCGGCCTGTCTGCCGGTCCTTGTCACCTTTGTGCCTTCACGGATCCCGGTGTCGCTGCCGAAGAGTATGCAGCCCATGCTGTTGGCGCGGATATCCTGCACCATCCCCTTCAGACCGTTCTCAAAAACAACAACCTCGCCGTACATGGCATGGTCAATTCCATAGACGGAAGCGATTCCGTCTCCCACGGAAATGACAGTGCCAATCTCCTGGTTTTTGCTGATTTCATCGTAATTCTTTATTTCTTCCTTTAAGATGGAAATAATCTCATCTGGATTGATTGCACTCAATGTGTTCACCTCCGTGTCAATTTCTGTTCCAGTCTGCGGCAGCGCCCCCGCAGACTCCAGTCGTATTCCTGTCCTTCCGCCTGGAGGATAAAACCGCCGATCAGATCCTTATCCTCTGTCAGCTCAATATCCGCCCTCTGGGCGTGAAACCTCCCGCACAGAAATTTCCGAATATTTTCCAGTTGTTCCTCCTCCGGCGGCGTTACATATCTCAATACTGCCGTCAGGATCCCCTGCTGTTTTCTGCAGAGCTCCTCGTAGCTGCTGATGATCTCTTCCAGAAGCTCCGCCCTGTGATGTCTGCAGACTGTTTTTACAAAGCTTTGCATCTCTTCCGGCAGGATCCGGTCGACAGCCCTTTCCTTATCCCGAAAGGATACCAGAGGATTCTTCAGCACCGCTATAAATTCCGGCGCTTCCCGAAGCAGTTTTTTCGTGCTTTCTACAGAATCCCAGGATACGGACAGTTCATACAGAACCTTTGCGTAATTAACAGCCGCTGTCGTCATCGGAATCACCTGCTTCTTTTAGAAATTGATCGTATAAGGCCAGATTTTTTTCGGGTCCGCTTTCATCCGCCATGATTTTAGCCGCCGCCTCCATGGCCAGCTTCCCAATCTCGGACTGCATCTGCCTCATGGCGTTCTCCCGCTCGCTGCGGATGTCCTCCCGGGCGCCGGCAAGCATCGCCTCCGCGCGGGCCTGGGTTTCCCGGGCGCTTTGATCTGCCTGCATCCTTGCTTCCTGCCGGGCCTGCTCAACAATCCGGAAAGATTCCTCCTTCGCGGACTTCAGCGCGTCCTCATAATGCCGCCGCAGCTCTTCGGCCTTATCTTCTGTTTCCCTGGCAGCCTGAAACTGCTGCTCTATCATAGCCTTTCGCTCATCCATCACCCGTATGATCGGTCCGAATAAAAACCTCTTCATCAGAAGATAAAGAATCAACAGGTTAATGATCGTAAAGACAAGATTCAGATTGATTTGAACCATCGTCTATCTCTGCCTTTCTTATGTAATAATAACCGTACACCGGCGCCGCATGAAAAGATATGCGGATCAGCCAAGCATAACGACGATCAGAAGACCTACTACAAAACCAAAGATCGCGGTACCTTCGGCAAGGGCGCATCCCAACAGAAGGTTTTTGCTGATCTTGCTCTCTGCCTCCGGCTGTCTCGCAATCGCCTCTACTGCTTTAGAAGTGGCAAGACCGATACCGATTCCTGCTCCAATACCTGTTAAAGCTGCAATACCTGCTCCAATAGCAATTAAACTTGTCATGATTTTTCCTCCTGAATTTTTCTTATTTTTATATTTTGTTTTCAGATCAGAACCGGCGGGTCTGCTGTTTACTCCCGGTCAGTCCATCGTCTCTCTCATAAACATAGACGTCAGAAAAACGAAAATGTACGCCTGTATGAATCCGTCAAAGAAATCAAAATACAGGCTGAACGGAATAGGAAGCACCGCGGGACAGATAAACTCCACGAGGGCCATTACCACGAAGCCTCCGAGAATGTTGCCGAACAACCGGAAGCAGAGAGCCGTGGGACGGATCAGAACCTCCATGATATTCATTGGCAGCATGACCGGTATCGGATCAAGAAAGCTTTTAAAAAAACCTTTCAGACCTTTTTTATGGATACCGGAATATTCTATAAGGAACATACTCATTACCGCAAGAGCAAGCGTAACATTCAGATCCTTCGTGGGCGGCTTCACTCCAAAAATAGAGGATACATTTGCCACTCCCAGGTACACCAGAACTGTCATCATATAAGGAATGTATCGTTCTCCGTCTTCACCCAGAAGGCCGCGGAAGAATTTTCTGAGAAAATCCACGCCTGACTCCAGAAGAAGCTGTTTTTTCCCCGGATTCTCAACTTTAAGATTCCGCACCAGAAGCAGGGACAGCACCAGAAGCACCGCCATAATCACCCAGGTAACTACCACAGATTCAAAAACCGGAATTCCGTCAAAGACCGGAATCGTAAATACTGTCCGGCAGTTCAGTTCTTCTTTCAGCGTTTCTGTTAAACTGTTCGTTTCACTCCCTCCTTTTCCCCAGTCCGCCGATATTGGTCAGACCGACTTATTTGATTTCTTTATTTTGCTCTTTGAAGTTTCGAAAGTCAATATTATATTTGACTATTTTGCACAAAAAAAAGAGCGTTTTTTGTACAAAACGCCCATATCATTATTTCATGCAGATTCGTTCGTCAACGTCTGCTTTTTACTGTTCTCACTATCTCTATCTTAATCTATATATTTTTGCAGGGTGTTTCTGAGAAAATTAATATATTCCCGTCTCACTTCCGGGGGATAAACGATCTCCGCCCCCGCTCCCAGCCCCGCGAGCCAGCCGAAAAACTGGCCGCTCACACGAATACGGGCCTGCAGAACAAAAAAGCCTTCATCCTCCGGAAGAATTGACGCCTGCTGTCCGAAACGGTCCAGAACTACGCCCACCAGATCATTCTCAAATTTTATCTTCAGGATCGTCTCCCTGCCGCCGAACATCCCGAAGGTGCCGGAAGAAAATTTACCCATATCAAAATCACGGAAAATAGCCTCGCCGTTGCGCTTCCGATTCTCTATCTCCACATGCATCATCTTATCCACGCGGTAATGCTTCACTATCCCGCTGAGCTCGTCCAAAGCAAGGAGATAATAACTGTCATTCTTCCAGAGCAGCTTGCCGGGACTGACCCTGTATCTCTTCCCATCCCTCTTCTTCACAAGCTTTTTAGAAACCGTCCACTCATAATAGTGAAAGGTGATCTGCTGATTCTGCGCGATCGCGTCATAAATCATCTCAATATTGGTATAAATCTCCTCATTGACCGTCTTGATTCCCTGCTTCTCCATCACCTGTCCCTGCAGCTTCCGGGCCTCGTGGACACTGGCCAGACTCTCCAGCTTCTTTACAAGGATCCTGGACTGTCCTTCTGTAATAAATTTTGACGACTGAACCGCGTCCATCAGGAATTTCAGCTCAGGAAGCCGGAACGTCCGGTCCGCCAGATAATAGCCTGACGCTTTTCCTCTGCGGCTGCGGATATCCATCCCAAAAAGCCGGAGAGTTTCAATATCATCATAAACCGTCTTGCGCTCTACGTTGATCCCGTATCCTTCCAGATCAAGAATGATATCTTTTACCGGAACAGGATGATCCTGGTCTGTTTTTTCCTGGAGGATTTTCATCAGGTAGAGGATCTTCAGTTTCTGGTTAAAGGATTTTGGCATAACGGTACTCCTTCTGCGCTTTTGCCGTCTATTTATCTGTCAGGAAAGCAACCACCCCAAAATAGAGAACTGCCGCTCCCAGGATCAAAGTGATATGATCTGCCGAACGGAAATCTATATTCATGAACATGGCCCCCATGACCAGCAGCTCCAGCGTAACCACTGCACCCAGAAGCATTGCCATGATACGAGAAAGCTTCTTCTTCCCTCTGGGCTTCCGGTACTCCCGGTCTGTATAATACCCCGCCTCCGCCAGTGCGACAATCTTATCACTTCTGTAACCTCTCTGTCCGCTCCACATTGTGCAATCCCCCTTATATCGAACATTTTTTCTGAACGTATTTTCTGAACGTTCCTTCCTGTTGAAATCTATTATACCACAAACTATGTCCAATAAAACGGGATAAACCAAATTTAATCGAAAGTTTGTTCACAGAACAAATATTCGTTTTCAGAATTCTCTCACTTTTCTTCTGAAATTACAATCTTTTCAACCTTCCAGTCACCATTTTCCACTGTCATCACCGCCATGGTGATTTCCTGATTAAAACGGCGGCGTCCGCAGCTTCCCGGATTCAGCCAGAGACGCCCGTCTATCATCTCCTGGAAATATTTGTGCGTATGGCCGAACACAACTACCTGGGCGCCGCCCAGTTCCCATGCCACATCCTTTTTGTTGTGAGTCATAAAAAATTCCACGCCCTCTATGGTAAAGCGCAGGGTCTTCGCCAGTCCCTCCGCCCACTCTCTGTCATTATTTCCCCGCACTGTGTAAATGGCCGCCAGGGGACGCAGCTCGTCCAGGATTTCCGGTTTATTGATATCTCCTCCATGCAGAATACAATCGCAGGTTCTCAGTATCTCCAGAACTTCTGGCCTGAGAAGGCCGTGAGTGTCTGATATGATCCCCAGTCTTTTTGCCATTGAGATTCCTCCTTTGTTTTCGTATTGATATTAAAAGTGGGCTAAAGGGACTTATCCCTCCTGCTGGAGGCTGCAGTCTCGACATGGATTGAACCCACCAAATTCGAAAGGTTATGCATTTATTATCCAGCGGCCTTTCTTAGTGGAGCCGATTCTTTCCAGTGTACCCTCTTCCTGAAGCTTTTTCATAACATAACGAATTCCGGCATAGGATAACCCAATCCTCTCCGCCAACTGTTTTTGCGTGACGGATGGATTATTCTTAATTTCTTCGATGACTCTCTCAGTAGTTGTTTTGTTGCCTCTTTTTGTTTCTGCACCACTTTCTCCGCTAGTTTCTTCGCTTTCTGAGTTAGTTTCTCTGCTAGTTTCTCCGCTGGTTTCTTCGTTTTCTGTACTGGTTTCTCTGCTGGTTTTAGTTTTTTTGCCAGTTTTTCCGACATTTTCTACAGCAACATTTCCACGATACAGATTAATCCGTTTTTTCTTCGCTGCTGTCAACTCATAGCTCAAATCAATCAGGCTTCGGATCTCTTCATCCGGCACGCTGCCGTCCAACCGGATCGTAAGCCACTTATCCTTGTTCATATGATACGCTGGATGAAACCCCTCCTGCATTCGCAGGGAACCTCCCAGCATAGGATCGCATTTCACCGTAACCACATCCACCATGCCATCACCAGAAAGCCCCAGCTTATATCGTCCAACCTCCATAACAAGGCCATACCACTTATTGTTGTCGGAATGACGCAGGACAGCATTATTATCACACCAGGGATAATCCGGAGTCGTGCCATATTTTATTTTTGCATAATCAAAAACCTGTTGCCTTGTCATGAATTAAATTTCTCCACATTAATAGTCTATTATTTGTACCTAAAATTTTTCTGCCATATTGGGCTCGTATTCTTGAGAAATCAGATCAAAAAATCTTTCAGGGGCTGTATAAGTAAGGTCCTCTGTGCAAAATTCGTTATCTACCTGAACACAAAAAGTCCGCTTTAGCCATGCTGACCGCCTCCGCGACACTTTCCGCCTAAATACCAGCAGAAATTTTTATACTTTTATCAGCATCGGCTAAAGGGACTTATCCCTCAGCACATTCTCCATCAATTCCTCCCAGAGCAAATAGAACAGCTTTTCTTTTATAGTATCATGGGTAAAAATACTCTGCAAGAGCAAAAAAACAGAAAATTTTGTTATGATTTCAGCAATGTCAGATCATTTGTCCTGGAACAAATCGAAAGTCTTTCTTATAATACGAATAGAGGCGCCTCCCGGCGCCTCTCTGTCAGTATCCTTCTCTGCGTCTCTGCTTCCGCAGTGCATAACGTTTTTCACCGCCGATCCATTCGGCCTTTTCCGACTCTGTCTCCACGGCCAGCCCAGGAACCTCCAGCTTGTTGTTATCCTGATCAATGGCCACCAGCACCTCATAGGCTCTGTTGATGATCTTCCGGGTTCCGTCCATGTCTTCCACATAAGTATCCACTCTGACTTCCATGGAGGTTTTTCCCACATAGGTCATTTTTCCAATGAGGACGATCGTATTACCCAGATAGGCTCCCGCTTTGAAATTCAGGTTGTCCACACAGGCTGTGGTCACTATGCTGCCCGCGTGGCGGCGGGCCACGGTGCCCGCCACCTCGTCAATCCACTGCATCAGAACTCCGCCGAACAGCCTGCCGTACCCGTTGATGTGCTTTGGCATGATAAGATAGGTATTTTCTGTGCGGGAATCCTCCACATATTTTTGTCTGCGCATATAATCACCACTTTCCCGGCCTGTCAGGGCCTGTTTATATCCTGTACATAAGGCTTTCACTCACACCGCTCAAAAAGCACCGCTAAACCCTGGCCCCCGCCAATGCATAGGGTTGCAATTCCATATTTCACCTGACGCCGAACCATTTCATTCATCAATTTTATAGTAATAATACATCCGGTAGCGCCAATTGGATGTCCCATGGAAATTCCGCTGCCGTTCACATTTACTTTTTCCATATCCAGCCCAAGTTCCCTGATACAGGCCAGGGATTGGCTTGCAAATGCTTCATTTAATTCAATCAGCCCAATATCATCCAATGTAAGCCCTGTTTTTTTCAGCAGCTTCCGTACAGCAGGAACCGGACCAATTCCCATATATGCAGGATCTACTCCCGCCGCGGCAAAATCAACAATACGGACAATAGGTTTGCGTCCACGGCGCTTTGCCTCTTCTTCCTTCATTAAAACTACCGCCGCGCCACAGTCATTAATTCCTGATGCGTTGCCTGCCGTTACCGTACCATCTTTTTTGAAAGCCGGCCGAAGTTTTGCGAGCTTTTCTAATGTAGTATTATCTCTGATATGTTCGTCCGTATCAAAAATCTTTGTTTCTTTTTTATTTACTTTTACTTCTACAGGAATAATTTCATCTTTAAATCTGCCCTCATCCCTGGCTTTGGCAGCCCTCTGCTGACTCATCAAAGCATACGCATCCTGATCCTCCCGGGAAATCTGATAGCGCTCTGCTATATTTTCCGCTGTAATTCCCATATGGTCTCTGGTAATCGGATCAGAAAGTGCTGTTACAAGCCCGTCTTCCAGCTCCGCATGTCCCATCCGGTATCCTCTTCTTGCTTTTCGGAGATAATAAGGAATATTATCCATACTCTCACCACCGCCGGCAACAGCAATTTCACAAAATCCATTATCGATTTCCATGGCCGCTGTTACAATGGCCTGTAATCCAGATGAACATAAACGGTTTACAGTTAAAGCAGTGGCCTCATAAGGTATTCCTGCTTTTATAGAACTAACTCTTGCCATAAATGCGTTCTCTGCGGCCTGCCCCACACATCCCATTACTACTTCATCTACATCTTCAGGAGCTACTTGAGCGCGCTTTAAGGCTTCTTTGATTGCAATCCCCCCTAAATCTGTAGCTTCCAGATCTTTCAGAGAGCCTCCAAAACTTCCAATAGCCGTTCTGGCTCCAGACATAATTACAATGCTTTCCTTCATGATCATCCCTCACATTTCTCAAAATACATAGAAATACCCTGACCTCCGCCAATACACATGCTGATCATCGCATTTCTCTTTTCCGTTCTCATCAGCTCATACATCACTTTTACGGTTAAAATACATCCTGTTGCACCAATTGGATGCCCTATTGAAATTCCTCCGCCATAAATGTTTACTTTATTTATATCAAGCCCTAAATCTCTGATAACAGCTACCGCCTGACTGGCAAACGCTTCATTGATCTCAATCATGTCAACGTCACACAGTTCAACCCCCAACTGTCTGGCTAATTTCTCACTCGAAAGTTTTGGAGAATATCCCATAAGCTCCGCATCGAACCCGGCCACAGCATATCCTTTAATACAAAGTTTAGGAACCACACCAAGCTCTTCCGCTTTTTCCCTCGACATTACTACAACTGCTGCTGCCGCATCGTTCAGACTGGAGGAATTTCCCGCCGTAACAGTTCCGTCTTTTACAAAACAGGGCCGAAGTCTCGCAAGTTTTTCCATCGTCTGTCCCTCTCTCGGTCCCTCGTCAGTATCAAAAATAATAACGTTTCCTTTACGATCCTTCAGTTCCACCGGGACAATTTCTTCCTTAAATTTCCCCGCCTTAATAGCATCACACGCTCTCTGATGACTCTGCATAGCAAAGGCATCCTGCTCCTCTCTGGAAACATGATATGTATTTGCTACATTTTCAGCGGTGACTCCATTATGGTTGCCGTCCAATGGCCAGGTAAGAATGTCGATTACACCATCTTCAAACGTCTTATGCCCCATTCTTGCGCCCCACCGAGCCTCTTTTACATAATAGGGAAGCTGGGAAATATTCTCCGAACCGCCGGCAACCACTACATCGGCAAAGCCCGTCTGAATTTCCATAACCGCATCTGCTATAGCCTGAAGACTGGAGCCACATTGGCGGTTTACAGAATATGCGGTTGTCTCTTTAGGCATCCCCGCTTTCAGGCTGATCGCTCTGGCCACAAATCCACATTCGGCAATCTGTCCCACCTGTCCAATAATCACCTCATCCACATCAGACGGCTGAATACCCGCCCTTTTTACGGCTTCTTTCACAACCAGGGCTCCCATATCAATAGCGGAAACCCCCTTCAGGCTTCCTCCATAAGAACCTACGGCAGTCCTGCATCCACTTACGATCACTACATCCTTAAATTCACTCATAACAACACCTCCTGCTGCTCTTTATTTCTGTTGCACAAACTCCACCAGGACTCCAAAGCCGAATCTTGGTCTCAAAAAGTTTACAATAATTCCTCCAGCTCCGGGGACCGCAGTTTTTTCCAGCATTTCCAAGCCTTTTTCCTCAAATTCCTGACGTGCCTTTTCTACATCCTCCACCTCAAAAGCAATATGGTGCAGTCCGCCTTTACCATTTCTGAATTCTGTCAGTACGCCTTCTGTCGGGATAATCAATTCAATGGGGGATTCATTTTCACCATATTTTGTAAACAGGCAATATGCATGATATGCCTCTACATATTCCATGTAATCTTTTTCCAATCCAAATTGTTCCATAAATTCCTCTGCTTTTTGCATAGAAAGCAGTATAATTCCCACATGATGAAGTCTCATTGGTTTCATTGTGTTTCCTCCCAGTTACATTCTTTCTCCGGAAGCCGCCATGAAAAATATTTCAAATAAGGTTCTCTTATTCTGAACCGAAATTCTGAAATATTCTTTTCCTTCCAATCATAAATTCCTTTTTCGGTCTTGACTCCGTATTCACCGCTTCTGCAATGCTTCTGTACAAGCTCCTGCACTTCTGTTTCGCGTGATAAATCCGGATATAGGTCTTTACATATCTTACCGGTCAGATCAAGCCCGCAATTATCAAAATGCTCAAAAATTCCTATAGAGGTATATCTTGGAGCAAAGCTGTACATTAAAATCTCGTCTACATCTTCCGGCCGTGCAATCCCTTCCTCCACAATATGTACCGCTTCTCTGAGCATAGCGTACTGCAGCCTGTTTGCCACAAATCCTCTGGCATCCCTTTTAAGCAGTACTGGTTTCCTGCCTAAATATCTAAGCAGTTCCATAAGACTGTTCAATGTGCCATCTGAAGTATACCGGTTAGGAATCACTTCCACACAGGGAATCAAATGAGGCGGATAAAAAGGATGTGCGACAACTATTTTTTCCGGTGAGCATGTTCCTTTCGCCAGCTCTTCTGATGGAATTGCAGAGGTGGTTGAAGCAATCACCTTCAGAAATGGACAATGTTCCAGCAAATCGCTGTAAATCTTTTGTTTTATTCCCAGCTCTTCAGAGGCGCACTCAAAAACCACCTCAACATTCTGCAACTCCTCATAGGAGGTTACCACTTTTAAATAAGAACTGCATTTTGAACCTGCGTCTGAGGGCAATAGTTTCTGTTCTGCCAGATCATCCATAACTCCCTTATATTGTTCTTTTCGTTTTAAGGGATCTCTCCGCACATACAGTTTTGTTTTTATTCCATTTCCTGTCAGCAGCGCGCACATGCTAAGACCGATCATCCCAGCTCCAATCACTGCCGCCTGTATTTCATTCTTCATACCATTCCCCCATACCCCGGCGTATTATCCGGCACTGTTATATTCCAAGATAAGCTGCCTGGATTTCCTCATTAGCCAGAAGATCCGACGCTTTCCCCTCCATAACAATCTGTCCTGTTTCCAGTACATATCCTCTGTCGGCTACAGACAAAGCCTGATTCAGGTTCTGTTCCACAATCAAAATACTAACGCCCTGCTTCGCTACATTTGAAATAATATCAAACATATCTTTAACTACAATGGGCGCAAGTCCAAGAGATGGTTCATCCAGCATTAAAAGCTTAGGACTGATCATAAGAGCTCTTGCTATAGCCAGCATCTGCTGTTCTCCACCGCTTAGAGAACCGGCCATCTGATTCTGGCGTTCTTTCAAAATAGGAAACATTTCAAATGACTTTTCGATATTTTTATCCATAGCGGCGCGGGCTGCCTTGGGATACGCTCCCATCACAAGATTCTCTTTCACTGTCAGGCTTCCTAAAATACCTCTTCCCTGTGGAATGTGCGCAATTCCATGATCCGCCTTTTCATATGGTTTAATTTTGGTCAGATCCTGTCCCTGATACAGAATACTGCCTGATTTTACAGGCTCTAATCCGGATAAAATACGAAGCAGTGTTGTTTTTCCGGCTCCATTTGAGCCGACCAGAGACACAACCTCCCCCTCGTTCACTTTCATCGAAATATTGAAAAGGACCTGAAGGTCGCCGTATCCTGCACATAAATCTTTAATTTCCAGCAACATTTGATTCACCTCCCAGATACGCGGCAACTACATCCGGATTATTCAAAACTTCTCTAGGTTCCCCTTCACAAAGCAGTTTGCCCTGATTCAGCACGATCGCTCTCGTACATACAGATACTACGGCTTTCATAACATGTTCAATAAACAGTACAGTAATCCCTTCCTTATTGATTGTCCTAACCAGATCCAGACTCGATTCCATCTCCGAGGGGTTCAGTCCTGCCATAACCTCATCCATCATAATAATTTTAGGTTTAGTAGCCATACAACGCGCAAGATCCATCCATTTGCGTTTCTCAATGGATAATTTTCCGCTTTTTGTTTCGCGAAGGTCATACAATTTTGTAAGATTTAAAATTTCATCTGTCAGTTCAGCCGCCTGAGCCTTAGAATTCTGCTGCAGTGCGATTGTATAGATATTATCGTATACAGTAAGATGAGCAAACGGTTTTGGAGTTTGAAATGTCCTTGATATCCCCATTTTAGCCCTCTGGGCAATACTCATCTTCGGCTGGATTTCCTTTCCGTCAAAAGTGATGGTTCCTTTATTTTGTATATAAACACCTGATATCATATTGACTGTCGTCGATTTGCCGGATCCATTCGGCCCGATTAGAGCAAGCACTTCTCCTTTATCAATATGAAAATTCAAATCCTGAACCGCTTT
>DSLMC04103__coassemble_495_pt1 | contig 30364 bp, 25 predicted proteins | sample DSLMC04103__metabat2_high_PE_018 | metagenome-assembled genome bin DSLMC04103 | reverse complement strand
AAACTCGCTTCATCCTATTGAACCGAAAAAAGCACATGGAATCGGTGGGATTCTGATGCATATTTATTGCTACGGTATGGTTGCTCTTGCTCTTTTGCCGCAACTTTATATTATCAATATGTCTTTCCGAAACTATAATAACAGTATTCTCCAACCGGGATATTCTTTGGTAAATTACCAGAAGGCAATTGAAAAAAATCTTTTTCGGGCTATAAAAAATACATTGATTGTCAGTATTGTTGCTCTTGTGATTATTATTGTCATAGCTGTACTGCTTTCTTATCTGGTAGTAAGGAAAAATAATGCTTTTAATAATGCAATTGATGTGATTTCTATGATGCCTTACATTATGCCGGGTGGAGTTATAGGTATCTCTCTTATTATTACTTTTAGTAAGAAGCCGGTTGTATTGACAGGTTCTCTGTTGATTATGATTATAGCTTTGTCTATACGACGAATGCCATTTACAAGCCGATCAGCTACAGCCGCTATGATGAAAATTCCAACAAGTATCGAGGAAGCGGCAATAAGCCTGGGAGCGTCAAAGGCAAAAACATTTGTAAGGATCACTGTGCCGATGATGTCCAGTGGAATTATTTCCGGGGCGATTTTAAGCTGGGTTTCTATTATTACTGAAATGTCGTCAGGTGTAATTTTATATAATAACCGTACGATTACTCTTACGATCGGCACTTACTCCGCAATTACGGGAGGTATTTATGGAGTAGCGGCAGTATTTGCTACGATTACTACAATTTTTACCATTATATGTCTTATTCTTTATCTGAAGGTTACAAAATCAGAGGATATACAAGTATAGAAAAAGAAACTTAAAATAAAAAATTCACATAATTTAAAGGAGGAAAAAGTATGAACAAAAAAACAGCAGGTGTCGCATTAGGGATGGCAGCAGTAATGGCATTGACAGTAGGAGGATCAACTTTTGTTTATGCTGATGAAGAGGAACGCCCGGCATATGTACATGACGAAAGTGAGGTTACAGGGACGATTACTGTTTATACGACAATGGAGCAGACGCAGCAGGAGGTCTTGGAGGAGCTGTGGAGTAAATATTATCCGGATTGCAAGATGGAGATTCAGGCGGATTCTGTAGGAACTCTCGCTACAAGGATCAGAGGAGACGAATCCTGTGACGCAGATGTTGTCATTGGCGGACTCTTTGAAGCTGATGGAGATACTTACCATGATATTCTACAGCCCTATACTTCAGTTATTGATGATGAACAGGCTTATCATGATGAATCCGGCTATTATACATATTATGATGTGCAGGTGATGTGCCTTGTCGTAAATCCTGAGCTGAGAGACGAACTTGGGATTGAAATTAATGGATATGAGGATCTTCTTCAGCCAGAATTGAAAGGAAAGATAATTCTTGCCGCACCAGACGCCTCATCTTCCGGATACCGTCAGCTTCAAACAATCCTTGCTACCATGGGGGATGAATTTGATGATGATAAAGGCTGGGACTACATCAAAGAACTGATGCCCTCCTGTTTCAGCACTACTTCATCCAGTGATGTTTATAATCTTGTAATTAACGGAGAGTATGTAGTTGGACTTTCTTACGAGTCAACAGTGGCAGCTTTGATTAAAGACGGGGCGCCTGTAGAATGTGTATATATGGAAGAAGGAAATACGGCGATGGCCGGAGGTGCTGCAATTGTAAAGAATGCTCCAAATCAGGAAGCGGCGGAAGCAATGATGGATCTGTTGGCTTCTAAAGAATTTCAGGATGCCCGGGCAGAAGAATCTTCAGGAAGAGGATCCAATTCTGGCGTGGATCTGAATGGGCTTCCGGAAGACAGCACCTTAGGTCTGGTAGACCTTGATTATGATTATTTAATAGAAAATAAAGACGCGCTTTATACAAAGTGGAATGATATGTGGGCTGAGGTGCAGTGAAATAAAGGAAATCTGAAAATCGAAAATAGATAAGCCATAGGCAGGGGCAGGATGATTCGCATAAATTTATCGGCCCCTGCCTAAAATGTGTACTGAACTAAACATGATTTACTATTAGGAAAGGAAATGATGATGTGTTATGCTTTTACCTGAAGAAATAAGAAAAGCCCACAAACGGCAAAACCGCTTGTGAGCGTTGTTTCAAGCGGAGATGGAGGGATTTGAACCCTCGCGCCGGTTGCCCGGCCTACCGCATTTCGAGTGCGGACCCTTCAGCCACTTGGGTACATCTCCGTGTCAACAGCTACTATTATATATGGTAAGGCGGGAAAGGTCAATTCTTTTTTTCTTGGGAATTGACGATGCGAAGATCCTATAATATGATATAGAGAAAAGAGCATGGATTGAATATCGGATGCTGAGGAGGATTTATGGAAAAAAAGAAGGATGCGATACTCAAAGCCGCCAGAGCTTTGACGGAAAATTATAAAAAAGAAAAATTGTTTATGCCGAAAAATGGCAGGAGCCTTCCCAATAGGGCTGCGGTGATCGATCTGGTGAGGGATCTGAGGTCCGTAATATTTCCCGGGTATTTCTGCGCCGATTCAGCGGCCCGCATTTTTCCTGAACAGTTCAGCACATACTGCCTGAACGAATATTATGACCGCCTGAAGGAGCAGGTGGAGATTGCGCTCCTGTACGCCCATCAGGAGATGGAGCAGAAGGAGGCCGCGGAGCAGTCGGAAAAGATCTGCGCCCATTTTATTGAGTGCCTTCCGGAAATACAGCAGAAGCTTTTAAAGGATGTGCAGGCAGGATTTGACGGCGATCCGGCTGCAAAGAGCAAAGAGGAGATTATTTCCTCCTACCCGGGAGTATTTGCCATCTATATATACCGTCTGGCCCATATCCTGTATCAGAAACAGGTGCCCTATATCCCCAGAATCATGACAGAGTATGCCCATGGAAAAACCGGAATCGACATTAATCCGGGGGCGGAGATAGGCGAATATTTCTTTATTGACCACGGTACAGGAGTGGTGATCGGCGAGACTACGGAGATTGGAAATAATGTGAAGCTGTATCAGGGTGTGACGCTGGGAGCTCTCTCCACCAGACAGGGGCAGCAGCTTGCCAATGTGAAGCGTCATCCCACCATTCGCGATAATGTGACGATTTACTCCAATTCTTCCGTTCTGGGCGGAGAGACTGTAATCGGTGAGAATACGATCATAGGCGGAAATACTTTTATTACGGAATCTATTCCGGCAAACACCAAGGTCAGCGCCAAAAGTCCGGAGCTGGTGATCAAAAAACCACGGAGCAGCGTTTCAAAAACAGACGTCTGGGACTGGGAGAGCTGAAGGAGAAGAAAAATGGATGCTTTTAGTTGCATTTTGTTTTCACAGGGTGTACACTATAATGTCCGGGATACATATGATAAGCGCGGCGTATCAGGGAAAGACTAAAAAAGATACCGGAAAGCCTGTGAGCTGTACTTGAAAAGGAGGAAATACAATGCTTGTACTTGAAAACGTCAGTTGGAAAGCATCTGACGGTGAAGAAATATTAAGAGATATCAGCCTGGAGATACCAGACGGTAAAATGACGGTCATTACAGGGCCGAACGGAGGAGGAAAAACTTCTCTTGCCAAGCTGATCGCAGGCCTGGTGGATCCTACGGAAGGAAGGATCCTGCTGGATGGGGAAGATATTACCGGATGGGATATGACAGAGCGCGCCCGGGGTGGGATAAGCTTTGCTTTCCAGCAGCCGGTGCGTTTTAAAGGGCTCACTGTCCGCGATCTTCTGGAAATTTCCGCGGAGAGGAAGCTGGACAGCGGAGAGGTCTGCAGATACCTGGGCGAGGTAGGACTCTGCGCCGAAGAATATATTGACCGCGTCGTAGACGCCAGCCTTTCAGGCGGAGAGGGCAAAAGAATTGAGATTGCCTCTGTTCTGGCAAGAAAAAATGTAAAGCTGCGGGTGTTTGACGAGCCGGAGGCCGGCATCGACCTGTGGAGCTTTACGAATCTGATCGATGTATTCCAGCGTCTGAAAAACAAAGACAGCGAGGCGCTTCTGGTGATCTCCCATCAGGAACGTATTCTGGAAATCGCGGACCGTATCGTGGTAGTGGACAATGGAAAAATCCGGATCGCAGGCGACCGCCAGGTTATCCTCCCGAGGCTGCTTGCTCAGGAAAAGGCGGCCCGCTGCCCGAAAGAAGAGGAAAGGAGTTGTGCCAGATGAATAAAATAACAGAGCAGCTTCTCAGACAGGTATCTGACTGGCAGGGAACCTTTAAGGGAGCGTACAATATCCGTGAGAATGGAGGATGCGCGGGAAGGCAGTCCTCAGAAAATATCAGAATAGAATCCCGGGCGGACGGATCGGGCCTGGAAATTCATATCAGCCCGAAGGCCCAGAAGGAAACTGTTTATATCCCTGCCTGCGTAACTAGGGGCAATGTAAACGATCTGGCGTACAATGACTTTTATGTGGGAGAGGGCGCGGATGTCACGATCGTGGCGGGCTGCGGCGTTCATACAGACAACGAAGGGGAAGCGGAGCACGACGGTATCCACCGTTTTTTCCTGGAGAAAGGGGCGCATGTTCTTTATAAAGAGAAGCACGTGGGAACAGGTACAGGAACCGGGCTTAAAAAAATCAATCCGGTAACAGATATGGAATTAAAAGAGGACGCCGTAATGGAGATGGACACGATCCAGATCGGCGGCGTGGATCTGACGAAGCGTTCCACAAAGGCTGTGCTGGGCGCCAGGGCCCGGCTGATCATACATGAAAGACTTATGACAGACGGAGAAGAACAGGCTTCCACGGATTTTGAGGTTGTGATGCAGGGAGAGGATTCCGGTGTGGATCTGATCTCGCGGTCGGTGGCAAAGGATCACTCCTATCAGGAATATCATTCCAAGATTCATGGAAACTGCCGCTGCACAGGCCATTCCGAGTGTGACGCGATCCTGATCGGAGAAGGGAAGGTCAACGCGGCTCCGGAGCTTTTTGCCGGGGATATCGACGCTTCTCTGATTCATGAGGCCGCTATCGGCAAAATCGCGGGAGAACAGATTGTGAAACTACGTACCCTGGGGCTTACCGAGGATGAGGCTGAAAAGAAGATTGTAGAGGGATTCTTGCGCTGAGACAGATGAATGATGCAAAAAGTGATTGTGATTGGGAGTCCAGGAGCCGGGAAAAGTACCTTTGCGAGGAAACTCAGAGATTTATCCGGCCTGCCTCTCTTTTATCTTGATATGATCTGGCACAGACCGGACAGAACGAATATTTCCGGAGAAGAATTTGATCGGAGGATCGCGGAGATTATAAAATCCCCCTCCTGGATTTTGGATGGAAACTATCTCCGCACGCTGGAGCAGCGGCTAAGATTCTGCGATACTGTGTTTTTTCTGGATTATCCTGCAGAGCTCTGCATAGCGGGAGCTGAATCCCGGATCGGAAAGAAACGGGAGGATCTTCCGTGGGTGGAGACAGAGCTCGAGCAGGAATTCCGGCAGTGGATACTGGATTTTTCTAAAGATCAGCGACCGGTAATTTGCAGACTGCTGGAAAAATATAAAGACGGACGGAATATTTATGTTTTTCATTCCAGAGAAGAGGCGGATGGGTGGCTGCTGGAAAAATGCTGAAGTGAAAGGTTTATTTTCACAAAATAAAAAAATTAAAAAAACATGTTGACAAACACAAAAAAGTGTTATATACTCAATATCGTTGTAGCGAACAACACAGCGATATGCGGGTGTAGTTCAATGGTAGAACACCAGCCTTCCAAGCTGGATACGTGGGTTCGATTCCCATCACCCGCTCTTATGCGATAGTGGCGTAGTTGGTAACGCGCGACCTTGCCAAGGTCGAGACCGCGGGTTCGAGCCCCGTCTATCGCTCTTTACAGCCAGGACGTTTGTCCTGGCTGTTTTGCTATATGGATACCCTGATCCATACAGAGAGAAAACCAATATAAGGAGGAAGAAAAATGCCGGTACCCACCCCACACATTCAGGCAAAAAAAGGAGAAATCGCCAAATACGTACTGATGCCGGGAGATCCGCTGAGAGCCAAATATGTAGCGGAAAATTTTCTGGAAAATCCACGGCTGGTGAATCAGGTAAGAAATGTATATGCCTATACCGGAACCTACAAAGGAAAAGAGATTACCGTGATGGCCAGCGGAATGGGAATGCCGTCCATCGGAATTTATTCCTACGAGCTGTATCATTTTTATGATGTGGAAAATATCATACGCATTGGCTCAGCCGGTTCCTATACGGAAGATCTTGCTGTATATGACGTGGTTCTGGCGGACAGCGCCTGGAGTCCTTCCAGCTTTGCCCGCGTCCAAAGCGGATGCGAAGACGAGATCATGTTCCCGTCGCCGGAATTAAATAAAAAGATACTAGAAGCGTCCAGGCTTACCGGCGTGGAAGTGAAGCAGGCCAGAATACATTCCTCAGACGTCTTTTACTCTGAGGAGCATATGGATGATTTCAGGGCGATCCGTCAGAAGCATCAGTGCCAGTGCGTAGAGATGGAAAGCTTCGCGCTGTTTCATAACGCCAGAGTATCCGGCAGAAATGCGGCCTGTCTGCTGACTATTTCAGATTCCTTCGTAACTCATGAGGAGCTGTCCTCGCTGGCAAGGCAGGAGTCCTTTGAGAATATGATGAAAGTAGCGCTGGAAGCCTGTGTTTTATAAGAAAAAGCCGCAAAAGCTCCGGCTGTACTTTCAGGCCGGAAGCGGCTTTGAGAGAAGAAGCATCTGCCTCATGTAAGAAAAGCAGATGCTTCTTTTGTTTTGCTGTTATTTTTTCATCTGATAAGCTACCAGAGCAATGTTCCAGTATCCCTGCTTGTTTAGCTCCCGTTCAAATTCACGGATTTTTTCCGCGCAGGTATCTGGCAGCTCCGCGATTTCAGCATCCGGAAAAGGGGGCTTTGTACGGTGCTCTTTCGACGTATATTCCATCAGGCTTCCTGGCCTTCCCGGTCAACAAGACCATAGAAGGTGAACAGATAAAGGCCGCACAGCCCCACCAGGCCATAGATGATCCTGGAAATCCAGCTCATGCTTCCGAAGAGCAGAGATACAAGATTCAGATTGAAAAATCCGATCAGTCCCCAGTTTACTGCGCCGATTACGGCGATGGTTAAAGCAAAATACTGTAAAAATTTATTTCCCATAAGTCACCATCCTTTCATGCCCTTATTATCCCAAAGAAAGAAAAAAATATTCGCAGCAAATTTTGAAAACCTGCTGCGAATAAAAGATTTTGATATTTTGAAATTTTTGATAAAGCAGATATATGACGCCGCGCCGGCTTTAATTAAGCTGGAGGATCTGTGTTGTGACAGTGCCGCCTCCCAGACTGAAAGCTTCTCCTGCCTGAAGAGTAACGTCGGATTCGTCGATCAGCGAAAATACCTGGCAGACGGTAACTGCCTGGCCGGGCTGTACCTCTGTCATAAACTGATCCACAGCCTCATCCGCTGCTTCGGGGATGGCGGCGCCCAATACCTGTCCGTTCTGGTAAGCCTGAAGGTTGACGTCCACCATAGCGCTGGAAGCGGAAGATCCGTTGTTGCTGTAGTCATAATATACAAGCAGGCAGGGCGCTCCGGAAAAATCATTGGCAACCCGGTGCTGCTTATAGTGGATAGTAAATTTGTCGTTGCTCATATCAATGGAATCTCCGGAAGCGGCCTGAGGCGCTTCAGCGGCGGTATCGCTGCCGGCGTTCTCCATTTCCGCAATAGATTCATCGATTTCATTCTGGATAGTCGTAAAGTTGGCGGACATCATTTTTGTGGTGTCCTCATCAAGAGCGAGGATCTTCCAGGCGCCGCCTGCTTTGATAAGAGGATAGGTGATGTCGATTTCCGCATAGGTATCCTCTGCGGACACCGCCGTTTCTTCCAGAAGAGAGGCAAGCTTCTGCTGAGATTCTTCTTCAGTAAGGCTGTCTCCGGAAAATGCCGTGGAAACGATCTGTTTTACAAACTCTGTAATGGTGTCCCGGTAGATATTGGAACCGTCGATATATGTGATATGCGCGGTGACATTAGCGGTTCCGTTCAGGATGTTAAAATCGGTTTTTCCAATATCAAAGCTCATTTTCTGGTTGACGCCGCTGAAAAAGTTCGCGTATGTAGCGTTCGTAATATCCGCGTCGTCAAGCGCCGTCAGATCGTTATTCTGTAAAAGCGCGGACATTCCATCAAAATTCATGGCTTTCGCGGCCCCGAGAAAATCCTTTACTGTGCGGATCGGCTGCTGACGCTGCCAGAAATAGTATCCGGAGCCTGCCGCGGCCGCCAGTATAAGGACCGCCAGGACAATGATAAGTCCCTTTTTCTTCTTTTTTCTGCGTCTGGGAGCCGCCGGCCCGCCGGGTTCCTGATCCGGGAACGACGGTATATGAGACTGACGCTGAAACTCATGATTCTTGTTTCCTCCTGTCTCTTCGTCAAGAGTGGGAAGCGGTTCTGTAATACGGTTATCTGGATTAAGACCGCCGGAATCAGACGTAGATTCCGGATCGGGATAAGTTTGCTGATTTCGCTTGTTCATAACTCCTCCTTAATTCTTATATCATCCCCTGGACGGGTTCCATACAAAGTCATTATAGCAGAGATGGCGGCGGCTTGACAAGATATCGCCCGGATTTCTTGCGGTTAGTGAACAGTATCTTGAATTGCAGGATTTCAGCCCCATGCAGCGAAGATGCATTTTAAATGGGCTGAAACTGCAAACGGAAATTACAGCGGAGAAAGCTGCGGCGGGTAAAATAAATTGAATTGAAAAACGAACTGAGGGGATATATTATATTTATAGATTTGTCGGTACGATACAGAACAGGAGGCAGGAATATGGTGAAACGATACAGACATTACTTTAAATCAGAGGCGGACGGACTGAGGATTTCTGTTTTGAGCATCTGCCCGGATCTGCCGCCCTACAGAGGGATCATACAGATTGTCCATGGAATGAGCGAATATAAGGAGCGATATGAGCCTTTTATGGAATATATGGCGGAGCGGGGATATCTGACAGTGATCCATGATCACAGGGGACACGGACAGAGCGTGCGGACAGGAGACGATCTGGGATATATGTACGGAGGCGGCGCGGAGGCGGTTCTGAAGGATATCGCTACTGTGAATTCCGGTATCAGGAAGAAATTTCCGGATCTGCCGCTGATCCTCATGGGACACAGCATGGGATCACTGGCAGTAAGAGCCTTTGCCGCCTGTCATGACGACTGTATGGATATGCTGATCGTCTGCGGGTCTCCAAGCAACAGAAGGGCGAAGGCGCTGGGCGCGGCGGTGGCAAGAATAGAAGGCGGAATCCTTGGAGCCCGCCACAGAAGCAGACTGATAGAATTTTTATCCTTTGGGGGATACGCTATGAAATTCCGCGGTGAAAAGGACAAAAATGCCTGGATCTGCTCCGATTCTGAGGTGTGCCGGGAATATACGAAATCCGATCTTTGCGGATTTACCTTTACTGACGACGGCTATCTGGCCTTGTTTCAGCTAATGAAAAGAGCCTACGACCTGTCTCACTGGAAATGTACAAAGCCCGGTTTGCCGGTGCTGTTTATCAGCGGCTCGGAGGATCCGTGCATGGGAAATGTACGCAGATTCGCCGCTTCCGTCCAGAATATGAGGAAGGCGGGCTACCAGGATGTGAAGGGGAAGCTTTACAGGGGAATGCGCCACGAGATCCTCAATGAAAAGGGAAAAGAACAGGTATATCATGATATTGCCGTTTATATCCGGAAGAAAGGCTTCTGACGGCGGCGGATTTCAGCAGGCCGGAATAGGCGGGGATGTTTTCGCTTATACTATTTCTGCACAAAATATCTGCAGAAAAAGGAGAAAACACCATGAAAAAACGAAAAAATACTTTTATCCTGACGCTGATCTGCGCTTTGTGTTTGACGGGCTGCGGTAGTCAGAAGGATTGGAGCGAGGAGAAAGGAGAGCTGGTAATGCTGGAGAGCGCAGAACCGGCTCTCTTTTTTCTTGACCGGGAAGAGGCTGATTGATATAATGATTTTATTGTGAAAAAAACAATTTTACCGGAGGACGACAAATGAGAGCAAGCGGGGTTTTGATGCCAGTATCCAGCATCCCTTCGGACTATGGGATCGGATGTTTTTCCAGAGAGGCTTATGAATTCGTAGATCAATTGGCCCGGGCCGGACAGCGGTACTGGCAGATCCTTCCTATGGGACCCACGGGATATGGGGATTCACCGTACCAGTCCTGTTCGACTTTTGCGGGCAACCCATATTTTATAGATCTGAAGGAGCTGACGGATGAGAAGCTTCTGACACAGGCAGAATGTGAGGAATGTGACTGGGGAGAGAATCCTTCCTATGTGGATTATGAAAAAATTTACCAGTCCAGATTCACTCTTTTGAGAAAAGCTTATCACAGAGCGGATTTAAAAAACAACGGCGATTATGAGGAGTTTGTGAGACGGCAGGGGCACTGGCTCCTGGATTACGCCCTGTTTATGGCACTGAAGGATTCACAGGACGGCAGGAGCTGGGCGGAATGGCCGCGGGACCTGCAGGATCACCAATCAGAGGCGGTAGAGAAGGCCCGTCTTGAGCTTGAGGACGAAGCAGGCTTTTACTGTTTTCAGCAGTATCTTTTCAGCAGACAGTGGATGCGGCTGAAAAAATACGCCAATCAAAAGGGCGTGTATATCATCGGCGATGTTCCCATTTATGTGGCGCCTGACAGCTCTGACGCGTGGGCGAATCCGGAACTGTTTCAGTTTGATGAGGATTATCGCCCTAAGGCGGTGGCGGGATGTCCGCCGGATGCTTTTTCCGCAACAGGTCAGCTGTGGGGCAATCCCCTCTACGACTGGAAAAGACACAAGGACGAGGGATATTTGTGGTGGACACAGAGAATGATCCGCTGTATGGAATTTTATGATGTAGTAAGAATTGACCATTTCCGTGGATTTGACGAGTATTATTCGATTCCCCACGGAGATAAAACCGCGGAGAACGGTCATTGGGAAAAGGGCCCCGGGCTGGAGCTGTTCCATGTGCTCAACAGCAGGATCGAGTCCCTGGAGGTCATTGCCGAGGATCTTGGCTTTCTTACAGAAAGTGTTTTTAAAATGGTAAGGGAGAGCGGATATCCGGGAATGAAGGTTCTTCAGTTCGCGTTCGATGAGAGCGAAAGCAGTTGTTATCTTCCTTACAAATACGATAAAAATTGTGTCGTTTACACGGGAACCCACGATAATGAAACCACCCGGGGATGGCTGGAGGGCCTGAGCCGGCACGACGGCAGCTTTGTCCGCGCTTATACAGACTGTGAGGACAGGACGCCGGAGGAATGTGTGTGGGGGCTGATCCGGACGGCCCATGCCAGCGTGGCGGATCTGTGCATCATCCCCGTCCAGGATTATCTCTGTCTTGGGAATGAGGCCAGGATGAATACGCCCTCCACTCTTGGCGACAACTGGAAGTGGAGACTTGTAAGGGGACAGCTCACGGATCCGCTTCTGGACCGTATGCGCGCTCTTGCCGGATTATACGGACGCCTTTAAAGGAAATGAAGCCGTATTCCGCGGAACAGGCAGTACATAGTCCGGCTGCGGCGGCAGAGACAGAAGAAGTAAAAAGGAGAAATAAATGGAAGACAGAAACAAGAATACGGAAATGGAGCAGGAGGAGATCCTTCAGCCGGAGGAAACGGAAGGGGAAAGTCAGGAGCAGCCGGAGGAAGTCCAGCAGGGGCTGCCTAACAGAAGCTGTGTTTTGATGTTTATCGCAGGCTTATACCTTTTGTATACAGGCTGGCAGCTCTGCCAGAATGTCCTGAAGGGCGTAGAGGGCGGCAACTGGGGCTTTTTCGCCGCGGGAGTCGGATTCTTTATCGTGGGGGCTGTGATGCTGTTTATATCAGGAAAGAATTTTCTCAGGAGAGAAAAGGAGAAAAAAGAGGCGGAAGCCAGAGAACTCCAGAATCATCCTCTCCCGGAAGATAAACCTCAGGAGAGAAAGTCCATGAGCATCGCGGAGCGGGCCAGACTCGCCGAGGGACTTTCCGACAGAGAAGACGGGGACAGTAAAGAGACCGCGGAGAATGTGGAAGCCGGGGAGAAGACGGAAGAGATTTAAGCGAACAAAAACACCGCAGAACCATTCAGGAACGTCTGCGGTGTTTTTTTGCCGGTTTGTTTGTTTTTTTATGGGAGCGCTTCCGCGCGTTAGGATTGTGCAGGCTTGACCAGCAGAAAAGCTGAACCAGGATGATCCCGATCAGCGCGCCGATGCTGTCGAATCCCACGTCCTGGATACCCGGCGTTCTTCCGGAGACAAAGGACTGATGGTATTCGTCCAGACAGGCAAAGCCTACGCATACGATGCCCGCCAGTAAAAAAAGCCAGAAGCCTCTGATCCTGTAAACGTACAGTGGGAACGAAATGGCGATGGCAAGCAGGCAGTATTCTGTCATATGCGCGGCCTTCCGCACATAATAATGGATGGATTCGGCCTCATAGGCCAGCTCCTCATAGCTTTTTCCGGTGTTTAGGAGTTCATTTTTCGTTTCTACGATCTGATAGCTGATCTTGTAGCTTAATTCCCCGGACACCTCCCCGGTCTGGGCAGAAAATGAAAAAATCACATACATCATCAGCAGAGCAGGAAGAAACGAAAGTGGTTTCAATAAAGTGATTAAGATTTTCATGGGTACTAATATAGCATGTGAAAAGAGAATTGTAAAGAGCTGCCGGAACGGCCGCTGTATGGCTGAATTGATACTTTGATAAATTTATATCAAAATATGGAGGCAAGTGAAGAAAAAAGGTAGTCATGCCAGGAAAACCATGATACAATAAAAAAAGTTGATGAAAAGAACATAGGAACTGATATTTCCGGGAGAAAGGAGGCGCACATGAGCGCAGCAGATACAATTTTTATTAATATGTGCAGGGACATCATCGAAAACGGCACAAGTACCGAAGGCGAGAAAGTACGGCCTGTGTGGGAGGACGGGACTCCGGCCTACACCATCAAGAAATTCGGCGTTGTGAACCGCTACGATCTCCGCAGGGAGTTTCCCGCGCTGACACTGAGGAAGACGGCTCTTAAGAGCGCTATGGACGAGATCCTGTGGATATGGCAGAAAAAATCCAATAACATCCATGATCTGCACAGCCATATCTGGGACAGTTGGGCAGATGAAGACGGTTCCATCGGAAAGGCATACGGATATCAGATGCAGGTGAAGCACCAGTATAAAGAAGGGATGATGGATCAGGTGGACAGAGTGCTGTTTGATCTGAAAAACAATCCCTACAGCCGCCGTATTATGACGAATATCTATGTGCATCAGGATCTCCATGAGATGAACCTTTATCCCTGCGCTTATTCCATGACTTTTAATGTGACGAAGGAGCCGGGAAGCGAGAAGCTGACGCTGAATGCTGTTCTGAACCAGCGTTCGCAGGATATTCTGGCAGCGAACAACTGGAATGTATGCCAGTACTCCCTTCTTCTGATGATGTTCGCCCAGGTCTGCGGCATGGAGGCGGGAGAGCTTCTTCATGTGATCGCTGACTGCCATATTTATGACAGACATATACCGGTGATCAAGGAACTGATCCAGAGAACGCCTTATCCGGCGCCTACAGTGAAGCTGAATCCGGAGATCAAAGATTTTTACGACTTTACTACGGATGATCTGATCGTGGAAAATTACCAGACCGGGCCCCAGATCAAAAATATCCCGGTGGCTGTCTGAGGCTGGATTAAAATAAAGAAAGAGAGAGGATGCAAGGATGAAATTAATTGTGGCGGCAGATAAAAACTGGGGAATCGGAAAGGATAATAAGCTTTTGGTGAGTATTCCCGCGGATATGAAGATGTTTCGTCAGGAAACCACGGGCAAGGTGGTGGTTCTGGGCAGGAAAACCCTGGAAACCTTTCCCGGAGGACTGCCCCTGAAGAACCGGACAAACATCATACTGACCGCAAATAAAGATTTTAAGGTCAAAGACGCCGTGGTGGTTCATTCTGTTGACGAGCTTCTGGAAGAGATTAAAAAATATCCTTCCGATCAGGTGTACTGTGTTGGAGGAGACAGCGTATACAAGCAGCTTCTCCCCTACTGCGATACCGCGCTTGTGACAAAGATTGATTATGCTTACGAGGCGGACCGCTATTTCCCCAATCTGGACGAAATGCCGGAATGGCAGGCGACGGGAACAAGCGAGGAGCAGACGTATTTTGACCTGGAATACGCGTATGTCAGGTATGAAAGGGTAAAATAACAAAAAAAGGATTTCGCCCGGCGAATCAGCCGTGGGAAATCCTTTTTTATATCATAGGAAACGCCTTGCTGCGTTAATGTATAATATCAATCTTATTCAATCACCTGAATCCAGCCTTCCGGAGCTTCGATGCGGCCCATCTGGATGCCGGTAAGCGTATCATAAAGCTTTTTGGTGACCGGTCCCATTTCTGTCATGCCGGAAGGCAGGCAGATTTCTTTGCCGTGATCTACGATCTTTCCGACAGGAGAGATAACGGCCGCGGTACCGCAAAGTCCGCACTCCGCGAAATCCTTCACCTCGTCGAAGTGTACCTCGCGCTCCTCAGCTTCCAGTCCAAGATAGTGCTGAGCTACATAGATCAGAGAACGGCGGGTGATGGAGGGAAGAATACTGTTGGATTTCGGGGTAACTACCTTATTGTCCTTTGTGACAAACAGGAAGTTGGCTCCGCCGGTTTCTTCCACCTTCGTCCTTGTGGCCGCGTCCAGATACATGTTTTCGTCAAAGCCGTTGCGGTGGGCTTCCATGATGGCGTGCATGCTCATAGCGTAGTTGAGGCCCGCCTTAATATGTCCGGTTCCGTTGGGAGCCGCGCGGTCAAAGTCGGAAACGCAGATGGTCAGAGGCTTGATGCCGCCCTTAAAATAAGGTCCTACCGGAGTAGTAAATACACGGAACTGATATTCGTCGGCGGGCTTCACTCCGATAACCGGGTTGGTGCCGAACAGATAGGGGCGGATATAAAGAGTCGCTCCGGAGCCGAAGGGCGGAACGTAAGCGGCGTTTGCCTTTACAGTGTCGATGACGGCCTGGATGAATCTTTCTTTCGGGAATACGGGCATCTCCAGTCTTTTGGCTGAATTTTCCAGACGCTCCGCGTTCAGATCAGGACGGAAGCAGACGATACGGCCGTCCTCTGTAGTATATGCCTTCAGTCCCTCAAAAACAGTCTGGGCATACTGAAGAACTCCGGCGCACTCGTTGATCACAACAGTTGCGTCCTCAGTCAGTCTGCCTTCATCCCAGGAACCATCCTTGAATTCGGAAACATAACGGTAGTCTGTTTTTACATATCCAAAGCCCAGGTTGGCCCAGTCAATGTTCTTTTTTTCCATAATATCTTCCTCCTCATAAAGTGACATGAATTCTTTAATCCTTATCTTAGCACTTTTATCCGGGGACTTCAACGAAAACTTGTATTTTGCCTGTCTCTTAGGTATAATGAGATTACAGTTCACTCCCGGCATTTTCACTCGCTGAAAATGCACGGGCCAGTACGAAAAATGACCAAAGAATCCAGCCCCTCGCCGTAGGCGACTTAAAATGGGCTGGATTCAGTTACAGTTCACGCATGGCGTGAACTGTAACATAATGAGATGCACGGAAAAGTTGAGAAAAATAAGGATCCGACGGAGACAGAAATGGATAAAAAGAAAGAAAAAGACAGAACAAAGCAAGATCATAATCTTGGGGACATAGAGGAGAAAGTCCGGGAGGTTCAGGATATCATAGAACGCGCGGTAGACTCCCGGAATTATCAGAAACTGAATCAGTCCATCACCCAGATGGTAAACAGGACCGTGAGTCAGTACCAGAAGGAACATCCCGCGCCCGGGGGCGGATATAAAAAAAGTGAAAAAAATGCGGCGCCTGCCGTTTCGAAGGAGACAGAGCCCGGCAGGGAGCTGTATGCGAAGCTGGGCGGAGAGCGGGTAAAAAGTATTCTTTTTATAGTGTTCGGAAGTATTCTGACAGGAAGCATGGCCATCGGACTTCTCACGATCCAGATCCTTCAGGCAGTAATGGAAAGAAGCAATCCCGTATCCACAGCGGTTACGCTGGCCGGCACCGCCGCGGGACTCTATATGCTGGGCTCCGGCTGCTCCCGGCTGGGAAGGCTGGGCCGGTTCAAAAAGTACGTCCGTACTCTGGGGACAAAGACCTACTGCGATTTTCAGAGGCTGGCCGGCTCTGTAGGAAGATCAGTGAGCTATGTAAAACGCGACATAAAAAAGATGATCAGGAGGGGGTGGTTTCCGGAGGGAAGAACAGATGAAAAGGAGACCTGCCTGATCACCAGCAGGGAAACCTACCGGCAGTACGAGGAAACCCAGAAAGCCCTTGAATTAAAACAGGAACAGCAGAAAAAGCAGGACGAGGAGCGGATGAGGACCCCGCCTCAGGTGCAGGAGGTTCTGGACAGAGGAGAGGAATATCTTGAGAAGCTGCGCAGAAGCAACGACGCTATTCCGGGAGAAGAGATTTCCGCAAAAATCGATAAAATGGAGCAGATTGTGGATAAGATTTTTGAGAGGGTCCAGGAACACCCGGAAGTCATTCCGGATCTCCGGCGTATGATGGACTATTATCTGCCGATGACCGTGAAGCTTCTTGACGCCTATGAGGATATGGACAGCCAGCCGGTGCAGGGGGAGACGATCCGGAGCTCCAAAAAAGAGATCGAGGATACCCTGGATACTCTGAATGAAGCCTTCGCGAAGCTTCTGGATTCGATCTTCCAGGATACGGCCTGGGATGTTTCCAGCGATATCTCTGTCCTTCACACCATTTTGGCCCAGGAGGGACTGAAAAACAGCGATTTTGTAAAACAGCAGAACAGATAAACAGAAGGAGAAAAATATGAGCGACGAATTAAAACGAATGCCGGCACTGACCCTGGAGCCTGAGCTTGCCGGAGAAACAGAACCTGCGGCAGATTCCGCGGCGGCCCTGATGGAGACGGAGCCGGAGATGGATGAAGTGCAGAAGGAGATGGCGGAGACCGTCCTCACCCCGGAGGAGCAGGAAATGGTGGATTCCTTTGCCGCGAAGATCGATGTGGAGAATACCGCCCAGATCATGCAGTACGGCGCCGGAACCCAGAAGAAAATGGCGGATTTTTCCGACGAGGCTTTAAATAATGTGAAGGCCCAGGATCTGGGAGAGGTGGGAGAGCTTCTGGCAGACGTGGTGGGAGAGCTGAAGGGCTTCGACGCGGAGGAAGAGAAAGGCTTTTTCGGCTTCTTCAGGAAACAGGCCGGCAAAATAGAAGGCCTGAAGAATAAATACGACAAGGCTGAGGCCAATGTGGAAAAAATCATGGAATCGCTGGAGAAGCATCAGCTTCGGCTTTTGAAGGATTCCGCCATGATGGATAAAATGTACGAGCAGAATCTTTTGTATTTTAAGGAGCTTTCCATGTATATCCTGGCAGGCAGAAAAAGCCTGGCCCGGATCCGCGGCGGAAAACTCAGCGAGCTGGAGGAAAAGGCCCGGCTGAGCGGACTTCCCGAGGACGCCCAGGCAGCTAAGGATCTGGACAGTAAATGCAGCCGTTTTGAGAAAAAGATCCACGACCTGGAGCTGACCAGGATGATCTCACTCCAGACCGCGCCTCAGATCCGGCTGGTGCAGAACAATGACATTACGATGGCGGAAAAGATCCAGACCACTCTTGTCAATACGATCCCGCTCTGGAAAAGCCAGATGGTCCTTGCCCTTGGCATCGCCCATTCTTCCGAGGCGGCTCAGGCACAGCGCCAGGTGACGGATGTGACCAACGAGCTTCTGCGTAAGAACGCGGAGACCCTTCATATGGCCTCCGTGGAGACGGCAAAGGAATCTGAACGGGGAATCGTGGATATGGAAACCTTAAAGCAGACCAACGCCAAGCTTATCCAGACTCTGGATGATGTAATGAAGATACAGAAAGAGGGACGGATCAGGCGTCAGGCTGCGGAAGCTGAGATGAGGCGTATGGAAAGCGAGCTGAAGACAAAGCTTCTTGAGATACAAAGATAGAAGTTCAGTTTAGCTCATACAGATGTCCGCTCGCAAAAACATGCAAGCATGTTTTCTGCTTCCCGACCACTGTATGGCTGAACTGATAAAAAATGAATAAGAGCTGCTGCATTTCCGGTACTCAGGTTCTGCGGCAGTTCTTTGAATTTTTGGAACAGGAGCTGACACAACAGACAGCAGTAAATTCATAAAATCAGGAGGAAAGCTATGTATCGTGATCATACAAGAGTCGTGCAGATTGGGAACAAAAAAATCGGAGGTGGGAATCCGGTATTGATCCAGTCTATGACAAATACCAGAACAGATGATGTAAAGGCCACCGTAGGGCAGATTCTGGAGCTGGAGGCGGCGGGATGCGAGATCATCCGCTGCGCGGTTCCGGACATGGAAGCGGCAAAGGCTCTGGCGGAGATCAAAAAACAGATCCACATTCCGCTGGTTGCGGATATTCATTTTGATTACCGGCTGGCAATAGCGGCTATGGAGCATGGAGCGGACAAGATCAGGATCAATCCGGGCAATATCGGAAGCCGCGAGCGGATCCGGGCTGTGGTCGACGCGGCGAAGGAGCGCCGGATCCCCATCCGCGTGGGCGTCAACAGCGGCTCCCTGGAAAAAGAGCTGGTGGAAAAATACGGGGGCGTGACCGCCGAAGGACTGGTGGAAAGCGCGCTTGATAAAGTGCGGATCATTGAGGATATGGGCTACGACAATCTTGTGATCAGCATAAAATCCTCGGATGTACTGATGTGCGCCAGAGCCCACGAGCTGATCGCGAGAGAGACCGATCATCCTCTTCATGTGGGCATCACGGAGGCAGGGACCCTGTATTCCGGAAATATCAAATCCGCCGTGGGTCTGGGGATCATTCTGTATCAGGGGATCGGAGATACGATCCGCGTATCTCTGACAGGCGCTCCTCTGGAGGAAGTAAAGTCAGCCAAAAGGATCCTGAAAACTCTTGGTCTCAGAAAAGGCGGCGTGGAGGTGGTTTCCTGTCCTACCTGCGGGCGTACCAGAATCGACCTGATCGGTCTTGCCAATCAGGTGGAATCCATGGTGCAGGATATCCCTCTTGACATCAAGGTGGCCGTTATGGGCTGCGTGGTAAACGGTCCCGGCGAGGCAAAGGAAGCAGATATAGGGATCGCGGGCGGCGTCGGCGTAGGACTTCTTATCAAAAAAGGCGAGATTGTCAGAAAGGTGCCGGAGGATCAGCTTCTGGATACGCTGAGGCAGGAGCTTTTGCACTGGAACGAATAGAAAAGAGGAGAGCAGGATGGAAAAAGATTTTTTTGACGTATTTCCAAACCTGAAGATCAAAGAGGAGCTTCGTGAGCTGCTGGATATGGTGTTTGTGACCAGGGTTTCCTGTAATCCCGACAAGACGAGGCTCTGGGTCTATATCCGCAGTGAGAGATGGATCCATAAAAAATATATTTTTGAACTGGAGCAGCAGATCGAGAGGCAGTGTTTTCCGGGACTTTCCATACAGGTGAAGGTGATCGAGAAATTTCAGCTTTCCCGCCAGTACACGCCGGATAATTTTCTGGAGATTTACCGGCCCAGCATGGAGCTGGAGCTGAGAAATTATAATATGCTGGAATACAATCTCTTTAAGCGGGCTCAGATTTCCTTTTCCGGGGAAGGAGAAATGAAGCTGGTGCTGCCGGAGTCGGTGATCGCCCGTGAAAAAAGCGAAATCCTTGTGGAATATCTCCATAAGGTATTCTGCGAGCGGTGCGGCATGGATCTGAAGATCGACCTTGTGTTCACGGAAGCAGGGGAGAGCAAATACCGCAGGAACGCGGCCCTCCAGATCCGTCAGGAGGTGGAAAACGTCCTGAAGCACGCGGGGATGGACGGCAAAAAAACAGAAAGCGCGGCGGCCGGGGAAGCAAAAAAAGAAAAAGGCGGAGAAAAGAAGGCTTCCGGAAAAGAAAAGCAGGAACAGAAATTTCACGGCCGGAAGGAGCAGAGAGGCGACTTCCGCGGAGGCTTCCGCAGGGACGCCAACCCGGACGTGGTATACGGCAGGGATTTTGAGGGGGATACGATCCCCCTGGAAACCATTACCGGGGAGATGGGCGAGGTGATCGTCCGCGGCCAGGTCATGGAGGTGGAAGCCCGTGAAATCCGCAATGAGAAAACAATCCTGATCTTTCCGGTGACGGATTTTACAGATTCTATTGTGGTAAAAATGTTTCTCAGGAACGAGCAGGTGCCTGAGGTGACGGCGGAGGTAAAAAAAGGCGCTTTCCTGAAGCTGAAGGGTGTGACCACCATCGACCGTTTTGACAGCGAGCTGACCATAGGCTCCATAGCGGGAATCAAGAAAATTTCCAATTTTACCAGCACCCGGATGGACACAAGCCCCCAGAAGAGGGTAGAGCTCCACTGCCACACAAAAATGAGCGATATGGACGGAGTGACTGAAGCAAAGGCTCTGGTGAAGCGCGCCTATGAATGGGGACATAAGGCCATTGCCATTACGGATCACGGCGTCGTGCAGGCATTTCCCGAGGCCAACCACTGTTTTGACGCCTGGGGAGGATGTGTGCCGAAGGAGTCTGATTTTAAGGTGCTGTACGGGATGGAAGCCTATCTGGTGGATGACCTGAAGGGAATTGTCACCAACAGCAGGGGACAGTCCATGGACAGCAGATTTGTGGTGTTTGATATCGAGACCACAGGCTTTTCGCCGCTGAGCTGTCAGATTATCGAGATCGGAGCGGTCCGTGTGGAAAACGGCGTGATCACAGACCGTTTTTCCACCTTTGTGAATCCCAAAGTGCCGATTCCCTACCGGATTGAGCAGCTTACCAGCATCAACGATTCCATGGTGATGGACGCGCCGGATATTGAGACTGTCCTTCCGGAATTTCTGGAATTCTGCAGGGACGCGGTGATGGTGGCGCACAACGCGGATTTTGATATGAGTTTTATTATAGAAAACTGCAGAAGGCAGGGGATTCCTCAGGAATTTACCTATGTAGATACCGTAGGAATGGCAAGATTTCTCCTGCCTGCCCTGAACCGCTTCAAGCTGGATACAGTGGCAAAGGCGGTGGGCGTTTCTCTGGCTCATCATCACAGGGCGGTGGACGACGCCGCCTGTACGGCGGAAATTTTTGTGAAGTTTGTGGAAATGCTTAAGGAGAGGGACATTTTTGACCTGGATGAGCTGAATAGGCAGGGGAGCGTGTCCGTAGATACCATTAAGAAGCTTCCAACCTATCACGCGGTGATCTTTGCCAGAAATGAAACGGGAAGGATCAATCTCTACAAGCTGGTGAGCCAGTCTCATCTGAAATATTACAGAAGAAGACCGAGAGTACCGAAGAGCGTTTTCCTGGAGCACCGGGACGGACTGCTGATCGGGAGCGCCTGCGAAGCGGGAGAGCTTTATCAGGCTCTGCTGCGGAACGCGCCGGATCAGGAGATCGCCCGTCTGGTGGAGTTTTATGATTATCTGGAAATACAGCCTCTGGGAAACAACGCGTTTATGCTTGCGGATGAGAAGAACGACAGGGTGAATTCCAATGAGGATCTCATTGAGCTGAACAAAAAAATCGTGAGGCTGGGCGAGCAGTTCCAGAAGCCGGTGGTGGCCACCTGCGATGTGCATTTTATGGATCCGCAGGATGAGATCTACCGCAGGATCATTATGGCCGGAAACGGATTTTCCGACGCGGACAATCAGGCGCCCCTTTATCTTAGGACCACAGAAGAAATGCTGGAGGAGTTTTCGTATCTGGGGAGTGAAAAGGCGGAGGAGGTGGTGATCACCAATACCAATAAGATCGCCGATATGATCGAGAAGATCTCGCCGATCCACCCTGATAAATTCCCTCCTGTTATCGAAAACTCAGACAGAGATTTAAAAGAGATGTGCTTTCAGAAGGCCCATGAGCTCTACGGCGAGGAGCTGCCCCAGATCGTGGAGGACCGTTTGAACAAGGAGCTGAATTCCATCATATCCAACGGATACGCGGTCATGTATATCATCGCCCAGAAGCTGGTGCATAAGTCCAACGAGGACGGCTATCTGGTAGGTTCCCGTGGATCGGTGGGCTCCTCTCTGGCGGCCACCATGTCGGGGATCACGGAGGTAAATCCCCTTCCGCCCCATTATATCTGCCCGAAATGCAAATACAGTGATTTTGATTCTCCGGAGGTGAAAAAGTTCAGCGGTATGGCGGGCTGCGACATGCCGGACAGGAACTGTCCTCACTGCGGAACGAAAATGAACAAAGAAGGCTTTGATATTCCTTTTGAGACCTTCCTTGGCTTCAAAGGCGACAAGGAGCCGGATATCGACCTGAATTTTTCCGGTGAGTATCAGGGAAACGCCCACAGGTACACGGAGGTGATCTTCGGAAAAGGCCAGACCTTCAAGGCCGGGACTATCGGTACTCTGGCGGAGAAAACAGCCTTCGGCTATGTGAAAAATTATTTTGAGGAGCGGGGACAGCATAAACGCTACTGCGAGATCAACCGTATCGTCCAGGGCTGCACCGGGATCAGGAGGACCACAGGCCAGCATCCGGGAGGCATTATCGTACTGCCGAAGGGGGAAGAAATCGAAAAATTTACTCCGGTACAGCATCCGGCCAACGATGAAAACAGCGATATCATCACCACGCATTTTGATTACCATTCCATTGACGGAAACCTTCTGAAGCTGGATATACTGGGACACGACGATCCTACCATGATCCGTATGCTGGAGGATCTGACAGGCCTGGACGCGAAGGAGGTGCCTCTGGATCAGAAGGACGTCATGTCCCTGTTCGCGGGGACGGAGGCTCTGGGCATCAGGCCGGAGGATATCGGCGGATGTAAGCTGGGCTGTCTCGGCGTCCCGGAATTTGGTACGGATTTCGCCATGCAGATGCTGATCGACACGAAGCCGAAATATCTTTCAGATCTGGTCCGGATCGCCGGACTGGCTCATGGAACCGATGTGTGGCTGGGAAACGCCCAGGTGCTGATCCAGGAAGGAAAGGCGACCATTTCCACCGCCATCTGTACCCGTGACGATATTATGATCTATCTCATCCATATGGGGGTGGAGAGCAGTCTTGCATTTACCATCATGGAGAGCGTCCGTAAGGGGAAAGGTCTCCGGGAGGAATGGGAGAAGACCATGAAGGAGCACAATGTTCCGGACTGGTATATCTGGTCCTGCAAAAAGATCAAATACATGTTCCCGAAAGCTCACGCGGCGGCCTATGTGATGATGGCTTACCGCATCGCCTGGTTTAAGGTGTTCCGGCCCCTGGCCTACTACGCGGCTTTTTTCAGTATCCGCGCCACGGCCTTCTCCTATGAGACCATGTGCATGGGACGGGACAGGCTGGAGTTTTATCTGGCGGAGCTCAGGAAAAAGGGGGACGCCGCCTCCAAAAAGGAGCAGGATTCGATCAGAGATATGAGGATCGTCCAGGAAATGTACGCCAGAGGCTTTGAATTTATGCCCATCGACATTTACCGGGCCAAGGCGGACCGCTTCCAGATCATCGACGGGAAGCTGATGCCCTCGCTGAACTCCATCGAGGGTATGGGGGACAAGGCTGCCGAGGCGGTGGTGGAAGCAGCCAAAGACGGAAAATTCCTTTCCAAGGACGATTTCAGAGACAGAACCAAGGTCAGCAAGACCGTGATCGATCTCATGGATGATCTGGGGCTTTTCGGAGAAATTCCCCAGTCCAACCAGTTCTCTTTGTTTGACGGGATCATAGCCTGAAAAAGAAGCGGATTTGTTGTAACAGTTCACAAAATGACCAAAATTTGTTCGTTACCGGACAGAAGGTCCGGTGTGCTATGATAAAGGAGAAGGTATATGAAAAAAGAGGAACTTCGATATCTGCAGAGACTTGCGGAACTGTATCCCACCATAGGGAAGGCGTCTACAGAGATCATCAATCTCCAGTCGATCCTGAATCTTCCCAAGGGGACTGAGCATTTTATGTCGGATCTCCACGGAGAATACGAGGCCTTTACCCACGTGCTGCGCAACGGCTCCGGTGCGGTGCGAAAAAAAATCAACGATGTGTTCGGACATACCCTAAGCAACAGCGATAAACGGGCCCTGGCTACGCTGATCTATTATCCCAGAGAGAAGATCCAGCTTGTGAAAAAAACGGAAGAGGATATGGAGAACTGGTACAAGATCACTCTGTACAGGCTGATCGAGGTCTGCAAGACCACCGCCTCCAAGTACACCCGTTCCAAGGTCCGCAAGGCCCTTCCTCCGGATTACGCCTACGTGATCGAGGAACTGATCACGGAAAAGGCGGAGGTTCTGGACAAGGAGGCATACTATAATTCCATCGTCAATACGATCATTGAGATACGGCGGGCGGAGAATTTCATCATTGCTCTGGCGGAGCTGATCCAGAGACTTGTTGTGGATCATCTTCATATTCTCGGGGATATCTATGACAGGGGGCCGGGTCCTCATTTTATCATGGAGAGACTGTACGAATACCATTCCCTGGATATCCAGTGGGGAAATCATGACGTGGTGTGGATGGGAGCCGCGGCGGGGCAGACGGCCTGCATTGCCACGGTGATCCGCAACAGCATCCGCTACGGCAATCTGGATATTCTGGAGGATGGATACGGGATCAATCTGCTCCCTCTGGCGACCTTCGCTATGGACGCTTATAAGGACGATCCCTGTACGGCCTTCGAGATCAAAGGAACCTCCAATTACAGCGTCACGGAGAAGCGTCTGAGCCGGAAGATGCACAAGGCCATCGCCGTGATCCAGTTTAAGCTGGAGGGGCAGCTTTTGCGGAAGCGGAGGGAATTCCATATGGAGGACCGCTGCCTGCTTCACCGGATCGATCCGGCGAAGGGGACGGTCACCCTTCCCGACGGCAGGGAATATCCTCTTCTGGATACCAGCTTTCCCACAGTGGACTGGAAGCATCCCTACGAGCTGACCCCGGGTGAAAAAGAAACCATGGACCGCCTGGAATCCGCCTTCCGCAACTGCGACAGGCTGCAGAAGCATATCCGGCTTCTTCTGGATAAGGGCGGCCTGTACAAAATTTATAACGGCAATCTCCTTTTCCACGGCTGTATCCCTCTGAACGAGGACGGAAGCCTGAAGGAGGTCAAGGTTTACGGCAAAACCTGCAAGGGAAAGGAGCTGTACGACGTTCTGGAGGCCTATGTGCGCCGGGCGTTTTACGCGGTGGACGCCGAGGAACAGAAGAGGGGCAGGGATATTCTCTGGTATATCTGGGCCGGGCCGAATTCGCCTCTTTTCGGAAAAGATAAAATGACCACCTTTGAGCGTTACTTTATCGAGGATAAAGAAACCCACAAAGAGAAAAAGGGAGCCTACTACCAGCTTCTGGAGCGGGAGGACGTGGTGGATTCCATGCTCAGGGAGTTCGGTCTGGACCCGGAGGAAAGCCATATCATCAACGGACATGTGCCGGTCCATCAGGGAGACGGGGAAAGCCCGGTAAAATGCGGCGGCAAAGTGATCGTTATCGACGGAGGCTTCTGCAAGGCTTACCAGAAGGTGACGGGGATCGCGGGATACACGCTGATCTACAACTCCTACGGCCTGCTCCTTGCGGCCCATGAGCCCTTTACCTCCAAGGAGGCCGCGGTTTCCCGGGAGATTGATATCGCTTCCAATCAGGTGGCGGTGCGGTATACCTCCCAGAGGCGTCTTGTAGGAGATACAGACAACGGCAAAGCTCTCCGTGAACGGATCGGGGAACTGACCAGTCTTCTGGACGCGTACAGGGAGGGCGTTATCAAAGAGAAAAAATAAACCTTTACTTCTGAGAAGCTGTTTTATATAATGTTGGGTGCAACGAATGTCGAATTATGACTGTTTATCAGAAGTGCCGGCTTTCCTGTGATCGAAAATCAGGAACCGGAGCTTTCCAGCAAAACAGTCGTATGGAATTTACAAAATAAGGAGAGAACAGAACATGGGCGGAATATTTGGAGTGGCATCAAAATCCAGTTGTGTACTGGACCTGTTTTTCGGAATTGATTATCATTCCCATCTGGGAACCAGAAGAGGAGGAATGGCGGTATACGACTCTGAGAAGGGATTTGACAGAGCGATCCACAATATCGAGAATTCACCTTTCCGGACAAAATTTGACAGAGATGTGTCAGAGCTTCAGGGGAATTTAGGAATCGGCTGTATTTCCGACAATGAGCCCCAGCCGCTTCTGGTGAGATCTCATCTGGGAAATTTCGCGGTTACCACAGTGGGAAAGATCAACAATATGGAGGAGCTTGTGGCACATTCCTTCAAAAACGGATGTACTCATTTTCTTGAGATGAGCGGCGGCAACGTAAATCCCACAGAGATGGTGGCCTCTCTGATCAACCAGAAGAGTTCCATGGTGGAGGGCATCCGCTATGCCCAGGAAATGATCGAGGGATCTATGACGATGCTGATCCTGACTCCAAAGGGGCTGATCGCGGCCAGAGACCGTCTGGGAAGGACGCCGCTGATCATCGGCAAAAAGGACGACGCCCGCTGTGTCTCCTTTGAAAGCCATGCTTATATCAATCTGGGCTATGAGGACGAAAAGGAGTTGGGACCGGGAGAGATCGTGGCGGTAACGCCTGAAGGGATCGAAACCCTCCAGAAGCCCGGCGATAAGATGCGTATTTGTTCCTTCCTGTGGGTATACTACGGATATCCGACCTCTACCTATGAGGGCGTCAACGTGGAAGAAATGCGTTATAAATGCGGAGATATGCTGGCAGAGCGTGATTTCGGGGAAGTGGAGCCTGATATTGTCGCGGGAGTACCTGACTCGGGAATCGCCCATGCGATCGGCTATGCCAACCGCTCCGGCGTTCCTTTTGCCAGACCCTTCATCAAATATACGCCTACCTGGCCCCGCTCCTTTATGCCTACCCAGCAGAGCCAGAGGAACCTGATCGCCAGAATGAAGCTGATCCCTGTGCATAAGCTCATTAAAGGGAAAAAGCTTCTGATGATCGACGATTCTATCGTCCGCGGCACCCAGCTTCGGGAGACTACGGAATTTTTGTACAACAACGGCGCGAAAGAAGTGCATATACGGCCTGCATGCCCGCCGCTTCTTTACGGCTGCAAATATCTGAATTTTTCCCGGTCCAAATCCGAGATGGATCTGATCACCAGAAGAGTGATCGCCAGGCGGGAAGGGGATCAGGTGGACGAAAAAGTGCTTGCCGACTATGCGAATCCTGATTCAGAGAATTATAAGGGAATGCTGGAGGATATCCGGAAAGAGCTGAATTTCACATCCCTGAAATATCACCGTCTGGACGATCTTACCGCTTCTATTGATATTGAGCCGTGCAAGCTCTGTACCTATTGCTGGAGCGGAAAAGAGTGATCCAAGGCAGGAATGAGTGAACAGCGGCCCGGGACAGACAAACGAAGAGAACTATGAGAGGTACTGACAGAACAGAGGTGATACGAGCATGAGAAGAAAAGAAATACTGAAGATTTTGCTGAGCGTGCTGATAGCCATTTTTATTATGGTAGGCGCCGCGGCGCTTCTTCTGGCAGGTTTCCGGAGAAGCGCGGAGGAAGAGCAGAAAAAACAGGACGCGATGTCTGCTCTGGAAAACGTACCTACCGTAGCTCCCACCGCCGCTGTGTCGGCGACTCCCTCGCCCAGCCCTACGCCGCGGCCCACGGCGACGCCGACTCCTATTCCCACAATCGTGGCCGCCTTTAATCCGGATGATTTCTGGGATTACTGGTACAGCACGGACGGTACGGCTTCCATTAATGTGTATAATATCAGTTCGGATACCATATCCTTCAGCTTTTATCAGACAAACCGTAATCAGACAGAGTCGGTATCCGCGGATATAACGGCGGAGGTGGCCGGAAACGCGGCCACGTTTACCTTTTCGGATACAGCAGGCAATACGTCCTCCGGAAATCTGACTTTTGATAACGGCCGGCTGTATCTCCATATTACCACCGGAGAGCCGGTATCCTCGGTATATCCGAATGTGAACTGCATTATGAGCCGGGAACAGGTTCAGCTTGTGCCGGATCCCACAGCGACGCCGACTCCGGCGGCCGAACAGGAAAATCCGGAACAGACGTATACTCAGACAGGGGAATACTTCTTCCCTGACAGCAACAGCCGTTATCTGACGGACGAAGATCTCGCGCCTTATTCCTACGATCAGCTTGAGCTGGCCAAAAATGAGATTTACGCCCGCCACGGAAGGCAGTTTGTTACCGAGCGCATCGCGGATTACTTCAACAGCAAGTCCTGGTATCAGGGAACGGTGGATCCCAATACCTTTGACGCACAGCAGGATTCTGTTTTTAATGAATACGAGATGGCCAATATTCAGAAGATCGATGAATGGATGGCGAACATGGGCTGATCCGCCTGAGAGCAGCAGCTTTCTTACACTTAAAAAGGAGTGGGAAATCTTTCGCAATGAGGGAAATCCCACTCCTTTTTTACTGTTCCTGATTCTATTTGATGGGCATCTTATTGTCCGTACGCCCCACAAGATAATCAATGCTGGTATTATAGTAATCTGCCAGTCGTATCAGCATTTCCACGGGAATTCCCCGGGTACCTGTCTCATAATGGGAATAGGATCTCTGGCTGATATGAAGCACTTCGCTGATCTGTTTCTGAGATAAATCGGAATCTATCCGCATATCTTCAATTCTTTGGTATTTCATCCAATCGCCTCCTTCGTTTTTGAAAGTATAGAACTGAACGAAATCGGTCATTAAGATTTGGAGCAAAATGGGCTAGAAACTTATTTTTAGTATTTAAATTGTTTTTGCTTTTTATACATGGTTGATCAGAATAAAGACGGTTTTCTTGCCAGTTGTTTTAGAATCTGGTAATATAAGCATATACAGTGAAGCTATAATGTTCCGAGAAAAATGCCCTTAAAGAGCAGATACACAATGAAGATTTGGTGTGGGGGATTTTGATGTTTAAAGTATTGATTGCAGATGACGAAATCTATGTGGTGGCTTTGATTCAGAAGTTAATCAACTGGGAAAAATTTCAGATGAAAGTGGAGGCGACAGCGAATGATGGAGCGACTGCACTTCAGCTTGTAAAAGAAATAAAACCGGACGTTGTCATTGTGGATATCCGTATGCCCGGCTACGATGGCATTTCATTTATGGATAAGGTAAGAGAGTTTAATACAAATGTGAAATTCATAGTGATCAGCGGACATAAACAGTTTGACTACGCAAAGGGCGCTATGAGAAATAATGCGGAGGATTATCTTCTTAAGCCGATTAATAAAGAAGAACTGGAACATGTTCTTGCTCATGTTTTCGAACAGCTTTTAGAAACGAGAGAGAAAGAAACAAAAGTAAAAAATATGGAAGAGGAGCTGGATGTCAGCAAAAACAGAGTTAGGGAATCGTTAGTTGAAGCAGTGCTTTTCCAACGGGAGCTTCCGGAAAATGTTTCAGAAATTAACGCGAAGTTTTATACTAGATTTGAGCAGGGGGAATACGACATACTGAGTCTGGTAGTAGATACGCCTTCCTTTTTTCGCGAAATGGGAGAAAATGACCTTTTAGTGAAAGAAATGCAGAAGAATCTTCTGACTGCCCTGAAGACGGTTTGCATAGATGTTATTTCTATGGAATACAGGAATATGACAGTATATTTTTTGAACGTTTCTGCGGAGAAAAGGGAGAAGCTGCCATCTGTTCTTCAGAAAGAAATGCAGAAATATACGAAATTAGTAAAAAAGTTTGAGAATATTTTGTTATACATATGTATGGGAGAAGTTTGTGAAGATGTGATGAAAATGCAGGAGTCTGTGAAACATTTGTGGCAGTGCATTCTGGGCCGTACCGCCTTTGGAAGCGGACGAGTGATTTCTTATGCAGAGATCAAGAAAAATGCAGATCTTTTTCCGGCGATATGGGAATTTCGGAAAGAAAAATTTTATATGGCTCTTGAAGATCTGAATATGAATGAATTGAATTTATGCATCAGGGAGATGTATTCAAAAGCTTTTTACGGCATAGAAGAAGATACGATGCTGTATTACAGCCTTTATACCTGTCTTGTACGGGAGATATGGAAATATTTCCACAACATAGGAATACTGTGCGAAAACCAAAATGTTTTTGAAGAGCGTTTCTATGAAAAGTATCTTACAGCGGGCAGTTATAGCGAATATGTAAAAATTTTGTGCAGCGAAATTCAAAAAATCATTGAGGAAAACCATCTGGCGGACAAAACAGGTGCAAAGGGAGTAAGTAAATTAGCACAATTA
>DSLMC04103__coassemble_478_pt1 | contig 31430 bp, 30 predicted proteins | sample DSLMC04103__metabat2_high_PE_018 | metagenome-assembled genome bin DSLMC04103 | reverse complement strand
TAAATGCGCCGTAATTTAAAGAACGCTGTGAGAAACTAGATACTCTCTTTTTAAACGGATTCACCGGGCAACGAAATTCTCTTCGTTCTTCCTCCTGCTCTATGGAGTCCAAGCATATTACCAAAAAAGCAATATCATAACTTAGCATGGATCTAAAAAAAAGCCCATATCTTTTTCCAATTGCATCACATAAACTACAATATACATTATGATATGTATAATAATCTTTTATTAACATATTCATTTTATCGGCTATTACGTATCCCCACATTTATCTCCGTTATCCTTCCCCTAAACTCATGGATTACCCTGCAAAAAATCTATACAAGGATTACAACACAGCCATTTACAAGGTGCGTACACCCACATACAACACTCATCTGGCAGACCAATATTCTTCGTCATAAATACAGGCAAAAGACAAATGCAACATCCACAAAGCCCATCACATGCTGCTCCATCACTTTCAACAAGAGTAAATCCACCACAACCATCTGGTATAAGGTCATATTTTTTAGATAACGAAATAGTAGAATCTTTATTTTCGATAAACTCTTTAAGATAATCATACGCTAAATCCAATCTATTCAATCTAAGCATAGCATATCCAAACAAAAAACGGTTTTCTGCTAAATTGATTTTATTTTTCATTTTATCAATATATTCTTCTAATTGTGCTTTATTTAGTTTATCTAGTTTCTTTATTGCATCTTCTAACATTCCCCTACCTCTTTTCCAAAACAAAATAAAATCTTTGTGCTTATTTAAAACATGAATAGACAAGTTTTGTGTTCATAAATATATTATTAGGTTACTTATTAACTCCTACTCATCTATTTAGTGCAGTTTGCATCTATAATTATACATCATTGCATCTATGGATGCAAGTTGCATTTTTAGTTTGTTGTGATGCACCTTTAACTATCCTATAATATACAAAAGTAGAAATAAGTAATACCCAAAACAAATTTCTTATCTTTTCTTTTTACATTTAATTAGTTAACTTAAACGCTAAATTTATTAGACTTTTAATTGTCTTAACAGGAATTTCAATCTAATAATGACTTGCTCAGGTTAAAAATAAATGTACTCCACCCTAAAAAATCACAATGTAGATCTATAAATCGAACAGTGCTAAAAGATATATGGAGATGATTGAAATGTTACCAGAAATAGATTATATTAAAATCGGACAACGCATTAAAACAGCACGTCTTGAAAAAGGATTAAGCCAAGCAGACTTAGGCGCTTTAGTTGGTTGCTCCAACAACCATATGAGCCATATAGAAATCGGACAAACGAAAGTTAGTCTTTCTATGTTGCTAAAAATTTCAAATGTCCTAGAAAAAAATCTGGACTTTTTTCTCTTAGATACGCCATATGCCAAAAGTGATGAATTAATAAATACAGAAATTGCAAACAAATTAAAGAAATGTACTCCAACAACATTAATTACTATTAGAAAAATCATTGATGCTTTATTAGAACAACAAGATATGGAATGCGCTAACCAGCATAAATACTGATTTATACTCCCAAAACAACTTTAATATATTATATAATAGGTTTTTTTGACTTTTGTTTTTAAAAGTCGAAACTACTACCACCACCTATAGGAAACATGAATTCAATTTTTAAGATTGATCTCTATTATTAAATATATATATGTATTAAATATATATGGATTTCTCTTCTCTATTCAAAAATTTTCCTACAATGAATACTATCTACCCGTCCTCAAGTCTTTCATAAATGTTACCGCCAGTTATAATCAGGTTGCACAAGCGACTCATCAACTTATATAAATTATAAAATACTTATTCTTTTTTACTCATAAATCTTTCTTAATAAAACCCGGAAAGCAAACATTCATTCTACTCCCCGGGTATTTTATTCCCTTTATATTATTTTAGTAACTTTTTAGATAACTTCTATTTTTCCACTATGATAAAAAATCAAGAAACATGTTCTTTTTTCATGTTCTGTTTTTACCACCCCATCTTCCTCTGTATGACGGAGCCGTCTCTGGCGTCAATAGTCAGCATGGGGACGTATTCCTCCTCCAGGGCGGCCGTCCCTGCCGTTCCGTCTTCTCCTGATATCTGCGCCGTCCATTCTCCATAAAAATCCCAGACCGGGATCAAAAGCCCGCTTTCGCTGTCCCCCTCCTCTCTTATTCTCATGTAGCCAAGCCTTACCTTTGTAATCGTCATTTCCACGGAGTCCGCATCCGGGGAGGGATAACGGGTATAGCTTCCTCCGTCCTCAGACGACAGGGAGAAGGGATTTTCCTCCGACATCATCTGCACAGCTATCGTCTTTTCAAAGATATCCTTAATCTCCGCAAAGGGAAGAAGGAATTGTTTTTCGTCGGACAGATCTGTAATTTCCAGACTGCCGCTGTACTGGAAGCCGCGCAGCACGCCTGCCGCGTACTCCACAGACAGACTCTCCTGCATCCATGCTTTCTCCTGCGCCTGTGTGACGGTTCCGTCCTCATCCATAAAAGAAGCCGCTTTCTCATAAACAGGGAGCTGGCGCTCCTGCACATAGTTTACCGGGATGCCCTCTGTCGCCCTTTCAAAGTAAAAGACATCCCGGGCAACAGGGCCGTTTTTTCCGTCCCGGGGCATGTTCTCGTGAAGTTCTGAGACGACATGGAAATCCTGAATCCCCATCTTTTCTACAAGCTCCTCCGCCTGTGATCTTTCCACTCGCCCGTTTCCTGCGGCAGCCTGCTCAAACAGGGACGACTGCCACAATTCCGCATCCTGCTCTGTTTCCGGCATCTTTGAGGCGTCAAACCAGCAGCTAAAATACTGTCCGCCGGAGCCTGTGTCATATGCATACCTGTAGGGAATATCCGCCGCCGCAAAGGTTCCCTCTCCGCTTTCCTCATCAGGATCCAATGAAATGGGGGCTTCCTGCTGATCCAAAGCCTGAGCCTCACCGATCACATAGAGCATTTTTTCAACCGCCTCTATGGAACCGGAGGCCCTTTTAACGCCCTTTATCAAAAACGCGTCTGTCTGGGGGACTTCTACAGGCGCCCTGGCTGTAAGGGTGAATTTCATAGGCTCTTCCTTATTCTTCCGCCCCGCGCTTCTAAGCTCTGTGGTCAGCGTGGCTTCATATATTTCCGGGGCCTCAACCTGCTGGGACACTGTTTTTTGTATAATCTCCCCCGTATCCTCCGCCTGACTGCTTCCGGTCAGGCCGGCACTTCCGCTGTCGCCGCTGTATTCCTCCACCACCGCCGATTTCACCATCTGTTCGCAGCCGGAGCTTCCCAGCATCGCCGCAGCCGCCAGCGCTCCTATTGCCGCATAAACTTTTCTTTTTTTCATAAGCATCCTCCATTCTCTATACGAAACCTCTTTCACGGAATACTATTTGCGAAAAAAAAGGTACCCTTCTTATAAAATAAGGATACCATATCCGTTTTCCAAAATACGCAGGAAAACGTAAACAAAATGTAATTTCTAAAAGCGCACGGTTACCTCCGTTCCCTTTCCTTCCTCACTGCTGACCGTCAGCTTCCCCTTATGCAGAGCGGCAATGCTGACGCACAGAGCAAGTCCCAGTCCGGCGCCCCCGGAACGCCGGCTTCTGGATTTATCCACCATATAAAAAGCCTCCGTTACTTTTTCCAGATCTTTTTTTGGGATCCCGCCTCCATTATCCTCCACCTGGAACACCTTTCTTCCCTTTTCCCGATATATTTTAAGTTTCACGGTTCCTCCCCGCTCCACTGCATGAAAGGCATTGTCGATAAGATTTACAAGGAGGCTCTCCATCAGCTCCGGATCCATTTTCATGGAAAAGTCCTCACATTCTGTTATAAACTGAATCTCCTGTCTCTGTGCACGCTCCTTTTCCAGAGCCTTTACACGGTTTACCAGATCCCTTACCGGGTAATTTATCATATGAACAGCCTGGTTCTGATGCAGGCCCAGCAGTTCCATCAGCTTGCCGGAAAGCGCCTCCAGACGCCTGCCCTCCCGGCTGATATGCTCCAGCGCCTGAGCCTTTTGTTCTTCTTCCAGCTTCACACAGCGGAGCGTATCGGAATATCCGATTATGGATGTCAGCGGTGTTTTCATCTCATGAGCCAGAGCCCCAAGGAGCATCTCCTGCTTTCCCGCCACTTCCTGCAGCGTTTCCATGCGCCTTACCGTTTTTCTCATCATACGGTAAATAAAAAATCCCGCGGCAAGAAAAATACTGCTGTATATTCCCAAAAACATTACCGCCGTCCGGCGCAGCTCCCGGAATATATCCGAGATATCTCTGACAGACAGAAGCAGATAGCCTTCCGGCTGATCCAGATAGATCTGCTGAAGCAAAAGAGCTTTCCTTCCAAGAAACTGCAGACGGTAGTCGTCCGCACCGCTTTTCTCTGTCAGTTCCAAAGCGTCTAAATCCACCACCTGATAACCTGTGTAGTTTTCCTCCGCTTCTCCGGTCTCTCTTCGGATAAGGGCATATCCCTCCCCAAAACACAGCCGGAACTGAAACTCCCGATAAGCCCGTTTCCCTGTTTCCGACATCTGACCGTACTGGCTGGCGTCCCAGAACTCCTTCATCAGAGACGCGCTTGCTTCCATTTGCCGTCCAAAAGTCTCCGCGGCATTCTCAAGTCCTCTTTTCCCTGTAATATAGAGGCTCAGGCCTCCCACCAGGAGCAGGGAACAGAGAAGCGTTGCCAGCATTAAGGCTACCGTCTGTTTCCATAGCTTCATATTTAATCCTCCAGGCGGTAACCCAGCTTGGGTATTGTCCGGATCTCCTCAGACAGTCCCAGCTTTTTCCGAAGCTGTCCTATGTGAACGTCCACTGTCCTGCTTTCTCCCAAAAACTCTGTTCCCCACACCCGGCGCAGTATTTCCTCTCTGCCCAGAGCAATATTGCGGTTTTGGAGCAGCAGCACCAAAAGATCGTACTCCATGGGCTTCAGACTCACCGCCGTCCCGTCCTTCGTCACCTGATGCTTTTTGAGATCCACCTGAACGTCCCGGATTCCCAGAAATCTTTTTGCTCTGCCTGTACGCTCGAGAACCTTCTCGATCCGCACAAGAAGCTCCAGCATTTCAAAGGGCTTCACCATATAATCCTCCGCTCCCAGTCTCAGGCCCCTTACCTTGGAAGCTACGTCGTCCTTTGCCGTAAGGCAGATCACCGGAAGATTCCTGCTTTTAAAATCCTCGATTATGGAAAACCCGTCCTTTCCAGGAAGCATAATGTCCAGGAGAACGAGATCCGCGTCCTCATGCCACAGCAGCAGCCTGCGGGCTTCCTCCCCGTCGTAGGCTGCTGCTGTTTCATATCCTGCCGCGTTCAGATTCATGCAGAGCAGCTCGGAAATTGCTCTGTCATCCTCAACCACCAGAATTTTATTCTTCAATTTCAGGATCCTCCTGTAAGAACTCCTCTGTGTCTGCTGTTTCATTTTGACTGCTCTCAGCGGGAGCTTCCGCCGTTTCTTCCGTCTGTACAGAGTCTTTTTCTTTATTGCGGGAGCTCCACGGAGCGTAAACAGGCTCCTGCTCATTCAGTTCAGAGGCGGCGGTCTCCTCTTTTCTTTTAACGCCTTCTTTAAACTCAGCTACCGCTTTCAGTCCCTTTTTGATCAGGAAAAGAAACGCGAAATCTACGATTCCGTTGATCAGAAGCACGCAGCCCGCGAAAATAACCATGATCTTTACCACAGAAAACGGGTTCGCGATCATAACAATTCCAAGACCGATAAAAACAAGGCTTCCGATCAGCAGGATTTTCCATTCCAGTCCGGCGCCGTCCTCTTTCTTAAGCTTCAGGCTTCCTTTCAGCACCCAGATACTGTCCGTCAGAACAAAGGTTCCCAACAGCACCGGGAGAAGCTTCACAACTACCTGGGGATTATAAAAGAGAAAAATTCCCAGTACCAGGATCAATGCTCCTGAAAAAAGATCGATCAACGTGGCATGGGGCTTCTCCTGCACATAAATCCAGATATGATAAAGGCCCGCCGCGATCAGCACCACGCCGAAAATGAATTTGCACAGAACGTTCACCACATTCACCGGCATGCATATCAGGCACAGGCCGACAATGATATAGATCAGCGACGTAGCGACCTGTCCCCTAAGTATGCTCCTGATTTTCTCCTGCATGAATACTTTCCCCCTTTTTAACTACGTCCGTATCTGAAAATTTCAGGCTTTTTTTAAATCTCTGGTGTTCTTCTCCACCATCTTCCTGGGAACCATGATCTGATGGCCGCAGCCTCTGCATTTCAGCCGGAAGTCCGCCCCCACGCGAAGGATCTCCCATTCCCGGCTGCCGCAGGGATGGCTTTTCTTCAGGGTAACGATATCCCCTACTTCATAGATAAGCCCCATTTTTACTCTCCTTTTACTCTGATCTGTGAAAATACCTGTCCAATGGGATCCTTGATCAGAAGATCCGCATTGCGGTCCCTTGGAGTAGAGGCTTTGTTTATCACGACAAGATACTCGCCTCTGAAATAATCGATCAATCCGGCCGCCGGATACACCGCCAGCGACGTCCCTCCGATGATCAGCACCTGGGCTCTGGAAATCGCCTCCACCGACTCCGTAAGAGTACGGCTGTCGAGACTCTCCTCATAGAGAACCACGTCAGGCTTCACGATACCGCCGCATTCGCAGCGGGGTACTCCGCTGGTGTTTTTTACATAGGAAAAATCATAAAACCGCCCGCATTTCATACAGTAATTCCGGTATACGCTCCCGTGAAGCTCCAGAACCCTGCCGCTTCCGGCCATCTGGTGAAGATTATCAATATTCTGCGTGATCACAGCCTTAAGCTTCCCGGCCTTTTCCAGCTCAGCCAGTTTCAGGTGAGCCGCGTTGGGCTTCGCTGTGTCGCAGAGCATTTTGTCCCTGTAAAACTTAAAAAACTCCTCCGGCCTGCTCACAAAAAACGTATGGCTCAGTATGGTTTCGGGGGGATAATCATACTTCTGGTGGTACAGGCCGTCCTGTGAACGAAAATCGGGGATTCCGCTCTCTGTGGAAACACCCGCGCCGCCAAAAAAGACAATATTGTCATGCTGATCAATGATCTCCTGCAATTTCGTAATCTTCTCTTCCATATATCTACCATCCTTCCAGTCAGGCTTTACGAAACATCCGCCGCGTTCACCAGTTTCCCCTGTACTACAAACCTGGTAGCCTCATTCCCTGTACAGGTGGATAAGGTGACGATCTTATCCTTAATGGTAAGCTCCTCCGTATCGTCTGTCGTAATCTCCGAGTACCCTTTTATCGTTTTAAGATATGTCTCGAACTCCTCGCCCGGTCCCTTAAACAAAGTGTAGGTATCGCTGTTCACTCCTGTGGTATACGCCGCGATGATCTCGTAGCGGTAATTTTTTTCCGGAGTAAGGATCCAGAAATACCTGCTTTTATCGTATGTGGCCTGATCCTCCGTGAATTTCTTCAGCTGCCCGAACATGGAACCGTTCTTCATATTATGCCCGTATACAAGAGTATTACAGTCTGTAAAATCCCTGCTGTTCTCATAATCTATAAAAATTGTTCCCGCAAAATTATAGTTTTTCTCGTATGTGGTATGAAGATAGGTCTCGTTATCCTTTCCCTGTACCACCGGGTAGCTGATCCCATCCAGAGCCTCTATGTAGATCCAGCCCGCCACATCCTCATTCACTCCCTGCAAAGTCTCAAAATTCACATCTATAGGCGGTTTGGGCTGGTCGTCTCCCGACTGGTCCTCCTGCGTGTTCTCAGGATCCCGTTCCGTTACTGCCATCTGTTCAATATGATTGTACTCATCCGTGCCTTTTTTGTATTCCGTATAGATATGATACAGATTATACGCGGCGAAGCAGAATACGATTATAGCAGCAGCCAGCGCCAGGGTCAGTACAAGGTCGCCCTTCTTTTTTGTTTTTTTTGATTTTTGTTTTTTCATAATCACACTCCTTGGGTACATTATAATGTTCCCGGTTCGTTCTTGCAACCCGTTTTACAGCCGCTTATATTTTTTTCATTTATTTTTTATGAATTTTTAAGACGAAAACCGTCTTATGAAACTTGCGCCAAATCAATAATAAATTTATTAATCCCTGATCTCATTTAACTTATTCCAGCCATATCTTCGGATTGAGATCAGACCTGATATCATGCTGGCAAGTTCATCTGCCGCGCCTGCCCAGGATCCGATTATCAGATCATAAATAATCCACAGCGGCGAGTTGATAAAGATACCGGCAATTCTGATCTTCCGCGCATTATGTGTATAGCCCCCAACTGTAGACGCAATGTTCGCGCATATTGGGAGAACTGATATCCATCCCTCCCAGGTTGTAACTAAAATAATTACCTGTACCGAGCAAAGAAGCGCGCACATCCCCCCGCTTCGGGCAAATTTCCATTTACTGGCCAGGAACAGTGACCGCGCCAGATTCAATATGTAGCTGAGGCCTCCTGTCATTGCTCCTAATATGATAAAATGTACAGTATAAACCAGATATGAAAAAAACTGCGCGGCATAAAGTTTGCGGTTATCTCTGCACTGATATGAAAAAAAATATAAAACAGCCCCCAAAACTGCTAAAAACTGCGTGAATAAAAATTTCACATCCAATTAAGCCTTCCTCCTGATATTGACATGTTTTTCCGTCAGGACCCGTCCCATTGGTATTTTTTCAGCTCCACATGCGTCTGGTCCCTGAGCTTTACTCCTTCCTGTTCCAGAAGAAATCCCTGCTCACGCCATCCCGGCACAAGCCTCCCCGCGTGATTTACCACTCTGTGACAGGGGTATTCTCCATAATATTCCGCCATACTCAGCACTCTCCCTACCAGTCTGGCGTTCTTATCCCTCCCGATCAGCTTCGCGATCTGGCCGTAAGTCGCCACGCGGCCTTCCGGGATTTCCTCCACCACGGAAAGTATCTCATAGATCAGATCCTCATCCAATACTCCGGCCAATGCTTTCACCTCTCATCTTTTACTCTCAATCACAATTATAAGATCAAACGGCCCAGATAGCAATATCCTCCCTGAGCAGCCTGATAATTTTTCCAGACTGCCCGGGGAGGATTTCTTATAAAACAAATATTCTGTTTTTACAAAAGACCCATTCTCTTGAATTCATGGTATACGCCGTCGTCCCATACGCTTTCGCATACGCGGTCCGCCATCTGTTTCAGCTCCGGGCAGGCGTTTCCCATGGCCACGCAGACTCCCGCCGCCTCCATCATCGCGTAATCATTCATACTGTCTCCAAAGGCCACCGTATCGTCCAGCGTCGCGCCGTAGTATCTGCAGACCAGCTCCATTCCTTTTCCTTTATCCACCTCTTTTGGTATGATCTCGCCGTTGAAACAGGAGCTGCTGTCTCCAAAAGGAAAAACCGCATAGTGGAACCTTTCGTTCAGTCGGGGCTTTGTCCTCTCCACAGCTTCCAGATCCGTACTTGTAAAGCAGATTTTATAGGCTCCCTTCCGGGGGTACTCTTCATAAGGCCGGATATCGATCCCCTTTTCTATCTCCTTCTGCATCCGTATCAGCTCTGAATTGGTACTGTCTGCCCTGGAAGCTCTCAGCAGGGCCTCCATCTGGGGATCTGTATAGATCCCCTCGGAGGTTTCAATCCTGCAGTACATCCCGTTTTCATGGAATACAGCGAGACATTCCTGGATGGTTTCCTCAGGCAGAATACTGTCCAGAAGCACCCTGCCCTCAACTTCCACATGTCCTCCCGCGCTGGCGACTACTCCGTCAAAGCCCACCTCCAGAATATCGTTTCCAATGATAGGCATATTTCTGCCTGTACAGAGAAACACCCTGTTTCCTTTTTCCCGTGCTCTGCGTACCGCCTCCTTTGCCAGAGGAGACGGTTCTGCCAGCTCTGAGACAAGCGTCCCGTCAATATCCAAAAATATCAGCTTTTTCTCCATAGCTTTTCCTCAATTTCCTGCTTTTTCTGTCTTTTCTGTTCTGTCTATCTTTTTCGCACCACAGCGGCGGTTACATTCCTGTCCATAGCTCCGGGACCGGATACTTCCAGTTTTCTGTCGTCCGGAAGATCTGTAAAGATCATGGGGATCACGGTATCGTAGCCGGCTTTCTTTATCTGTTCCTGGTCGAACTCGATTAAAAGCTGTCCCTTTTTCACATGGTCTCCGTCCTTTACATGGGCGGTGAAATATTTCCCCTGGAGATTCACTGTATCCACGCCGATATGGATCAGAATCTCTGTCCCGTATGTACTGGCGAAGCATACCGCGTGTTTTGTGTCAAAGATACTCATAATAGTTCCGTCTGCCGGAGCATAGACTCTGCCTTCCTCCGGGATTACAGCGATGCCGTCTCCCAGTACCTTATTGGCAAAAGTCTCGTCATTTACTTCTTCCATCGCAATGGCCTGACCCTTTGCGTATCCGAAGAATTCCTCTTTTTCCGGTATTTCCGGTACAGGGGCTTCTTCAGCTTCCGCCTGTCCGTCGTTCTGCTCCGCGGATACCGCTTCCGCCTTCGGCGCGTCTGCCTCGTCCGGAATCTGATCCATAAATCTTCCAAGGATCAGAGTCATCAGAAAGCCGCCGCAGATCGCTACCGCATGTGCGATCACATAATTTACATATCCGTTCCCAGCCGGATCGGCCAGAGCGATTCCCGGAAGAACCGTGGTTCCGAATCCTACGGCCGCAAGATCGGTAAAGTACACAACAAGACCGCCAAGAGCGCCGCCGATGCAGCCGCCGATAATCGGGAAGCGGTATCTCAGGTTGATACCAAAAAGCGCCGGCTCAGTGATTCCAAAGAGAACTGAGATAAAGCTCGGGATACAGAGCTCCCTTGTTTTCACACTCTTTTTATGGCGGATCAGATATCCAAGTACCGCGCCGCCCTGGGCGATGATCGCCACTGACATCAGCGGATTGAGGAAGTTTCTTCCTGTATCTGCCAGAAGCTGGGCTTCAATAGCGCCGAAAATATGATGAAGTCCGGTGATCACCACAAGCTGCTGAAGCCCTGAAAAGGCCGCGTAACCAACTGCTCCCAGATTTTGTGTCATCCATACCAGAGCGTTTGTGATGCCTGAGGAAAGTCCCCGGCCCACCGGCCCGATCACGGTAAACAGAAGCAGCGCTCCTACCAGTGTAGTGAGCAGAGGGGATACCAGAAGGCGGATCACCTCCGGAACCTTTTTCTCAAAGAAGATATCCAGCTTCGCTGTTACAAATCCCATCAGAAGGGCTACAATGATACCGCCCTGGAAGCCTACCAGCTCCACGCCCAGTCCAAAAATATGGAGTGTTGTTACGTCCACGGTTCCCTGGGCCGCGGAGTAAGCGTTCGCGAGGCTGCCGCTGAGCATGATGCATCCTATGACAATGCCGAGGATAGGACGCCCGCCGAAGCGTTTGCACGCGCTGTAGGCTACTGCCAGAGGCAGAAAATCAAAGATCGCACTGGATGAAATATTGATCAGCCTGTTAATTCCAAATAAAGTATCATTTGCCTGCACCACTTCCAGATTTCCCAGCACGCCGGAAAGTCCGGTAAGCAGAGCGGCCGCGAGGATTCCGGGCATAATATCCACGAAAACGTCGGACAGCGCCTTGATGATCCTCTGAAGCGGATTCATCTTCTTGTTCGCTACCGTCTTCAGATCACTGAGACTCATATTTTTCATATTGTTCTGATCCGCGAAAACCTCGTACACATCATTTACCAGACCTGCTCCGAAAATGATCTGCACCTGGTCGCCGGCCACAAACACACCCTTTGCCAGATCCACATCCTCTATGGCCTTGAGATCCGCCTTATCATTATCCTTGAGAACGATCCTCAGACGCGTGGCGCAGTGAGCCACGCCCTGGATATTCTCTTTTCCTCCAACCAGTTTTGTTAATTCTATGGAGATTTTTTCGTATCTTTGCCGTTTATTTGCATCCATGTAAAATGCTCCTCCTTCTTTTTTTGCAAAAAACGCCTGCCTTGCGATCCCTCTGTGGCCACAGTAAAAAGAAACGCTTTCAGCTTTCTCAGCTCTTTCTTGTAATTCTTATTATAGCCCGCTATAATGATAATTACATGGAGAAATGTGACTTATATATCGAACATTATGACTTTTCATCCGGGAGGTTTTATGCAGAACTATAATTTTTCAAATGATTTTTCCAGAAATATTGACGCGATGATCTATACCTGCGGCTATGAAAACTGCGCGCCGGGTCACAGCTACGGACCTATTTTGAGAAACGGCTATCTGATCCATTATATTCTGAAGGGACACGGCGTTTATAAGGCCCGGGGCAAGCTCTTCCGGCTGGGCCCCGGGGACGCTTTTCTGATCTGTCCCGGAGAACTGATCTATTATCAGGCGGATATGAAAGATCCCTGGAGCTATACCTGGATCGGTATGCAGGGCATTAAGATCAAAAGCTACCTGGAGCGCACCATACTGCCCGGCTGTCTGACTGTACATTACGGCCAGGACGACCAGATGCGGCTCTGCCATGAAAAAATGTTTGAAGCCGACAGCCTCCGCCAGAACAGGGATCTTATTATGAACAGCATCATGTACGAATACCTTTTTCTGCTGGCGCGAAAATTTCCCAGCACCAATACCTCTGTTCAGGAAAAAAAGTCCGGCTATGTGGAAAAAGCCCTGCAGTACATCGAGGCCTATTACTGTGATCCTATTACCATCCAGGATATCGCGGATAATCTGAATATCAACCGTTCTTATCTGCACAGACTCTTTAAATCCTTTACCGGTTTTTCCATTCAGAATTATCTTCTGGACTACAGAATAAGACAGGCCTGTATCCTTCTCAGGGATACAGACCTGTCTATCCGTGTGATCGCACATTCCGTAAGCTACGCGGATCCTCTGTATTTTTCAAGAATCTTCCGCCAGAAGATGGGGATGAGCCCCAGCGAATACCGGGAGCATATCCAGACGGAAAGAACCTGATTTATTTCAGAACAACTCCTTCATCACCGGATACAGCTTTTTGAATTTCTGGTAGCGTTCTTCATACTTGGCGACCAGCTCCGGCTCCGGCTCTACTGTCTCTACTACATGGACAAATTTCTCTGCGATGGTCTCCACATCAGGATACGCGCCGCAGCCCACAGCCGCCAGCATGGCACCGCCCATGGAAGGACCCTCTTCCACCGCCGGAACATCCACCTTCAGGTTCATGACGTTGGCGATGATTTTTTTCCAAAGAGGACTTTTGGCGCCGCCGCCGCAGATCTTTGTTCTCTCTATGTGGATTCCAAGGCTTCTGGCAACCTCCAGGGAATCCCGGAGGCCGAAGGCCACGCCCTCAAGAACCGCCTGAGTCATCTCAGCTCTGGAGGTGTCCATGGACATTCCGAAAAAGACCGCCCTTGCGTCCGGGTTGTTGTGAGGAGATCTCTCTCCCATCAGATAGGGAAGGAAGAACACCTGGTTCTCTCCCAGCTTAACGATCCCTTCCTGCTCTTTTGCAAAATCTTTTGTATTCAGGATTTCCTCAGACCACCATTTATTGCAGGAAGCCGCGCTGAGCATACAGCCCATCAGATGATATCTGCCGTCCGCATGATCGAAGGAGTGAAGGGCGTTGTTTTCGTCCACACCGAATTCCCTGCTGGAAATAAAGACCGTTCCTGATGTACCCAGGGAGATATTGCACTGTCCGTCTCCTACTGTTCCTGTTCCCACAGCCGCGGCGGCATTGTCTCCGGCTCCGGCCACGAATTTCACGTCCTGTGAAAGGCCCAGCTCAGCCGCGATCTCAGGCTTCAGGCTGCCCACCACCTGCCAGCTTTCGTAGAGAGCCGGAAGCTGCTCTTCGGTAATTCCGCAGATATCCAGCATCTCCTTAGACCAGCAGCGGTTCTTAACGTCGAGAAGCAGCATGCCGGAAGCGTCAGACAGATCTGTACAGAAGGAGCCCGTCATGCAGTACGCCAGATAATCCTTGGGGAGCATGATCTTTTTTACTCTCGCAAAATTCTCAGGCTCATTTTTTTTCATCCACAGGATCTTGGGCGCGGTAAAGCCCGCGAAGGCGATATTGGCCGTGTATCCGGAAAGCTTATCCTTTCCGATCACTGTATTCAGATAATCGGTTTCCTCTCCGGTTCTGCCGTCGTTCCAGAGGATGGCGGGACGAATGACCTCGTCCCTCTCATCCAGCGTCACCAGACCGTGCATCTGGCCGCCGCAGCCGATCCCGGCCACCTTCGTTTTATCAATATCCTCTGTCAGTTCTTTGATGCCGGCCATGGTCTCACGCATCCAGTCCTGGGGATTCTGCTCCGACCAGCCCGGATGGGGGAAAAACAGCGGATATTCCTTTGATACGATTTTTTCTATTTTTCCGGATTCCTCCATCAGAAGAAGCTTCACAGCGGAGGTTCCCAGATCAACACCTATATAATACATAGTTTTCTCCATTCAATATTTCAGAGATCATCCCCAGGGATTCTCGGTGGGATATCTTACGCCTGCCGGCTGATTATAGCCAATCTCGTCTACCGGTACGCCGATATATTTGAATACCTCGAACAGAGCCTTGCCCCAGTGTCCGAAAGCGACTGCTCCGTGATGGGGGAATCCGCCCTCGATCAGCACATGACGGTAGAATCTTCCCATTTCCGGGATCGCGAATACTCCGATGGAACCAAAGGAACGGGTCGCTACCGGAAGTACCTCGCCGTGAGCGATGTATGCGCGCAGCTTGCTGTCCGCGGTGCTCTGGAGGCGGAAGAAGGTGATATCTCCGGGAACAATGTCGCCCTCCAGGGTACCCTGGGTAACTTCCTCCGGAAGAGTTCTCGCCATGATCATCTGATACTTCATCTCACAGGAGGTCAGCTTGCTGGAAGCTGTGTTTCCGCAGTGGAAGCCCATGAAGGTATCCTTCTGCGTATAATTGTATTTGCCCTTGATATCCTCGTCATACATATCGTTCGGCACAGAGTTATTGATATCCAGGAGAGTTACGATGTCGTCGCTGACTACGGTTCCGATAAATTCACTGAGGGTTCCGTAGATATCCACCTCGCAGGATACCGGAATACCCTGAGCGGTAAGGCGGCTGTTCACATAGCAGGGAACGAAGCCGAACTGAGTCTGGAACGCAGGCCAGCATTTTCCGGTAAGAGCCACATATTTGCGGTATCCTCTGTGCTCCTCCACCCAGTCCTTTAAGGTCAGCTCATACTGAGCCAGTTTGCTGAGGATTTCCGGTTTCTTATTGCCGGCGCCCAGCTCTTCTTCCATTTCTTTTACAACAGCCGGAATTCTTTCATCCCCGGCATGTTTATTGAAGGCTTCAAAAAGATCAAGCTCAGAATTCTCCTCGATCTCCACACCGATGTTGTAAAGCTGCTTGATAGGCGCGTTGCATGCCAGGAAGTTCAGCGGACGGGGGCCGAAGCTGATGATCTTCAGATTGTTCAGCGCGTAAACGGCCTTTGCGATGGGAACAAAGTCATGGATCATATCGGCACATTCTTCCGCGTTTCCTACCGGATACTCGGGAATATACGCCTTCACATTGCGGAGCTGCAGATTGTAGCTTGCGTTCAGCATACCGCAGTATGCGTCGCCTCTTCCCTGCACCAGATTGTCGCCGGATTCTTCCGCTGCCGCGATAAACATTTTCGGTCCTTCAAAGTGCTTAGCAAGAAGGGTTTCAGAAATTTCCGGTCCAAAGTTTCCAAGGTAAACCACAAGGGCATTGCATCCGGCGTTTTTTACATCCTCAAGAGCCTGTACCATGTGGATCTCGCTCTCTACGATGCAGACCGGACATTCATAAATGTCGTCCGCGCCGTATTTTTTTGTGTAAGCGTCCACCAGGGCTTTTCTTCTGTTTACGGAAAGGCTTTCCGGGAAACAGTCTCTGCTCACTGCGACAATTCCGATTTTGATTTCTGGTTTGTTATTCATGTGTTTTCTCCTTTTTATTATATATGAAATTTTCTGGTTTCTTTTTATGCTTTGTCCCTGCTGCTGTTAATCTATAGTGAGGTTGGCTCCCCGAAGCCCGGAAAACGCGCCCTCAATGCCGGCCTCCTCATGGGCGATCAGCCATTTGTTTTTTGCCGTCATCAGGCTGTCCTCTCCTGTCTTGTCCGTCTCAAAGGTAAGATCCGTGTTCGTACCTGCCGGCAGCACTACGACGCACTGGAACCCGCCGTCGTTCACATGGCAGGGCGCGTAATGAAGAGTGGTGGCGTACACCTCGATGGCTGTTCCCGCAGGAACAAGAAAGGCTTCGATCTTCGAAGTGTCATATGTAAAGTCCTCTTCAATGTCCTGCTGACAGCCCAGCAGAAGTACTAGATCTGTCACCGCCACATTGATTTCAGAGCTGCGGTGATACTCTACCGCATTCAGTTTTTTGTTATGGCCGTTGCAGTAGCCGATCTGGATCGGCAGTCCTCCGAAAGCCTTGTTTCTCAAAGTCTTTTCCACTTCCAGCGCTTCCAGCTCCTCCACAGAGGGAACATAGATCACGTCCTCCGGAACCGGAGTGTGCTTCATTTCTCTGAGCAGCCCGCTGAAATCATACCCCTTTAACACCTTTCCATATTTACGGAAAGAGGCGTCCGCTACATTCTGAATCTTCATCCCAATACCTCCTTATATAACGTAAAAAAAGCATACCACACCGCGGTATGCTTTTCGCCATTTTTCTTGTCTAAATCATAGCACTTTTTTGACATTTTATCTAAAGAACAAGTGTAAATATCAGGACGGCTCGTTTTCCTCCGCCTGTCCTTTTCCCTCTCCGCCGATTTTCCCAATCTGCTTCTGCCGCTTCCGTATCTCACTTGGGAGCTGCCCGTATCTTTTTTGGAACTCACGGGAAAATCCGCGACTTCCGCAAAATCCGTGATCCAGGGCGATCTGGCTGACGGTTTTATCCGTATGCATCAGCTCCCGGTAGGCGTAGGCCATGCGGATATCCTGAAGATATGTCTTAAAATTGACTTTTATATATTTTCGGAACATTCGTGACAAATACTCCGGCGAATAGCCAAATGCCGCCGCCACCTGGGACAGCTTCAGATCCTCCTGATAATGCTCCCGCATATAGGTGGTAATTCTGGACAGCACGGCCAGCCGCCTGCTGTGCCTGAGCTCCCTCTCATGAACCTCCGTCTCTCTGTATTCCGTCACAAGCAGATACAATATTTCATAAAACAATGCCCTTGTTTTAAATCCGTATCCTTCTTTCTTTTCCTCATAAATCTGAAAAATCTGCTGCATCAGAGCGGCCAGCTCCTGATTGCGTCCCCGCCGTCTATCCGTGTCCGCCGACTCCGGCCGGGAAAAACGGATAAATCTCTCCGCGGTAAAATACTCCTCAAACTGCTTCAAGGGGATCTGGAGCACTGCCGTCCTGTTTTTCTCCAGAGCGTTTATAGAATGGATCTCATTGGAATTAATGATCAGGAACTTCCCTGCCGTGAGAAGATATTTTTCCTCATTCAGGAAAAAAGTAAGAGACCCCTCCATTACGGCAAAAATCTCTATTGAGGTATGCCAGTGCTTTTCTCTGGCATAATTTCCGTTGTATCCTTCAAATAAAAACAGTTTGAAGGGCAGTCCTTCATTTGGAATGATCAATTCATGCTGAAGCTCCATACCTTCTTATCCCTTTATATCCTCTCTTCTCCGGCGCCGCCGTTTTCCCCATCCCTCAGCGCGCCCCGGGCCAGCTTATCCACCTGCTCGTTATAATAATCCCCGGAATGGGCCTTTACCTTCTGAAAAACAACGCGGACCTTCCGGCTGCTACCCTTCATAAAACCGGCATATTTCTGCGTGAGGCTGTTCTTTGCGCTCCAGGCTCCTGTAGCCCATTTCTCAATCCCTTCATAATCATAAAAGATCACCAGAGAATCATAGCCGTTTCTCTCCGCCCAGCGCACCGCGTGCATGGCTCCCAGCATTTCTCCGGCCACATTGCGGATCGCCACAGCCTCCGGGTCACTTCCGTTTCCTGACCGTCGGATCTCTTCTCCCTCCGGCGTGATCAGTATGCAGCCAAAGGCATATTTTCCCAGAGCAGGATCAAAGCTTCCGTCCACATAGGCGATCAGACCGCTGTCAAGGATCTCCTCTCTCTCCTCCGGACTTACCTGCATCCGGTCCCCCTCAAGATAGGCCCGGGCCTCTGCTTCCGTGGGAAAGCTTTTATATTCCGCCCCGGAAAATCCCCCTACGGAGTTCTTACATTCCTCCCAGGTGTCAAAAATTCCCGTGGCTCTTCCTTTTCTTACCGCGTAAAATTTCTTTTTCGCCATTTCTGTCCTCCAATACAGGCAATCATAAGCGATTAATCTTTTCCCAGACCTCGTCGTCAAATTTTCTGTCTTTATAATAGTACAGTCTGTCCTCCTCCGTGATCTCCCTGATCACTCTGCAGGGATTCCCCGCGGCGCAGACATTGTCCGGGATATCCTTTGTAACGACGCTGCCGGCCCCAATCACCACATTATTTCCGATGGTCACGCCGGGAAGGATCACGCAGCTTCCCCCGATCCAGACATTATCTCCTATCTTAATAGGAATTCCATATTCATAACCGGACTTCCGGCTCTCCGGATGGATGGGATGTCCTGCCGTATAGAGAGATACATTCGGCCCGAAAAGAACATTGTCTCCTATAGTGATCCTGCCTACATCCAGCATCACACATCCGGTATTCGCGTAAAAGCCCTCTCCGATCTCTATATGGCTTCCATACTCACAGTGAAAGGGAGGCTCAAAATATACGCTTCCCTTATGCCGGATCCCGGCCTCGTTCAGATATTTCACCCCCTGTTCCACGTCAAAGGGCATACATTCATTATATTTACGGACAGCTTTTTTTGCTGTGACCATCTCCGCCGTCACCGATTCATCCGCAAAGTACGCCATTCCGCTGTCTCTTCTTCTTCTGTTGTCCATAATAACCTCCTGTACGGTTTCCTTCCAAGATTATAAGATAGAAACCCAAAAGATTCTACCACTATCTTATCTGTTTTTAACACTATTCCGCCGTGCTTTCCCTTTTTTTCACCGGTACCGTCTGGCCACCAGCACATAGAGTCTGGAAAGATTTCTCGCATAGCGGGTCATCAGTCCGGAAAGCTGAGGCTCGCCGTCTATAAATCTCTGATACTGCATTCCCTCTATGCTTTTCAGTCTCTTTTCCTTTCTCAGATGCAGCATTTCCTGGATCTGATTCAGCACATAGTCTGTATAATAAATATAACGCTCCATTATGCCGCGGGCCTCAGAATTTCTTTTTTTGTGGGAAACCTGGAAAATCATCTGCTGGATCTCCGAAGCCATCCGCCAGGTGATCCCCAGCACATTCAGGTAGCTGTCCTCCTCTTTTGGCGCCACCTTTGGTATATCCGCCTTGATCTGGGCGTGCACCATGTGATACTGAAGCTGGGCGTCGCAGATCCGCCAGTAATCCAGCGGCCTGGTCAGACAGCCCTCCAGAATACGCAGATACATATGATGCATGTGAAACAGCATCTGAAGGTTATACCGGAACTGGCTTCCCATGCTGGTGGGGAAGAAGAAACGGTTGATCACCAGAACAAAGAGAACCGCTCCAATCACATACAGCAGCCTCAGAACCGCCGCCTCACCGCTTCCCATAGCCATGGTGGTCATTGTGAGGGCGTAGCAGGTGACGAAGAGCGCATGGATCACGGTCCCGGGAACCGCTGTGTACATACAGGCCACCATGATACTGGCAAAAATGAAATGTGCCGTTGTTCCGGGAAACAGAGGAACCAGAAATGTTATGATCAGACAACCTGCCGCCGTCCCCAGGAAACGGGTCCTCATACGGTATCTGCTTTCTTCATACATGGGACGCAGAAGAAGAAAGCCGTTCATCACAAACCAATAGGAATGTCCTTCGTCGAAAAGAAGATTAAAAGCCATGCCCGTCATCAGCAGAAGACTCATCCTCAGCGCGAACCGCATCTCAAAGGTATCCGGCTTCATGCGGTACAGCACGCGGTCCTTAAATTTGTGCTTCACAGGCATGTCCCACTGTTCGTTAAAAAACACGCGGTCATCTCTTCCCGCCTGATAGAGGATAAACAGAAAAAGCCGCATAAAATCAGCCACAGACCGGTAAAAATCGTCTTTTTCCTTCTCTGCCTTTTTCAGGATCCTACGCCCCGCCCGTCCAAGCTGTCCGGAGGGCTCGTTCATAAAATCACATTCCGACGCCCTCCTCATATAAAAAGAAAGCTCCAGCGCAAGCTGTCTGGCCCTGTCGTCCTTGGGACTGAGTATCTGGCCCTGGTTGGTGACAAAATAGATGGTTCGCTGCATCAGAACCGCAAACATATATTTTCTCTTCCCCTCGGAGGTCACCACATGCTTTCTCCCGCGCTTCTGATACGCTTCCTGGTATAAGACGCGCTGAAGCCGGAACAGCTCCTCCAGCTTTTCTGAGTTTTCCGGTATCTTCTCTCCCCGGGCAATCTTCTCCAGAGCGCCGCCGAGAATCTCCATACTCCTCTGCTCCGCGTGGGAATCCCCGGATACCTTTCCAGATTTTGAAAAAAAGAAAACGGCAATAAAGACAAACACACAGCAAAAAAGCATCGCCTCAAGCTGTATAAAAAATCCCTTCCAGTCCACCGGCATCAACTGCAGAAATGTAAAGGTCATCAGACAGGAAAAATAGCCCAGCAGATTGAATGGGGAGGATTTTGAAAAGATCAGCCAGAACGGAACCACCAGATTCAGAATAAGACAGAGGGGAATATTCCAGGTAGCCGCAAAAGCCAGAACAAGAAGACATAGCTGCTGCCCCAAAAGGAGCAGCAAAGAGGAAGCTGTGTGAAATTTCTTATAATTCACCTGAAAATACAGCGTCGCAAGAGAAACCACCATCACATACTGCGTCCCAAAAAGCAGCAGCACAGCATAAAACATGGCCAGAAAAAACACGATCACCGGAAGAGCCTGTATAAATTTATCACGGATATATTCTGCCTGCTTCCGTACCTTTGCCGTCATTTCATTCGCTTCCAAAACTTTACTCCCCTCTCGCCCTTTTCATTTTCAGCGTTCTGATCCTCTCTGTACAGAACATATATGTCTCAAACCACAGTATTCCCGCCGGACGGTTCAAGCTCCCGGTTCAGAGTTCTCCGGTATTTCTCCTTTAGCAAGGGGAAAGGAAAAACGAAAGCTGGTTCCTTTTCCCGGCTCGCTCTCCACTGAAATCTCGCCTCCATGGGCCTCGACGATCCATTTCACCATAGGAAGTCCCAAGCCGGAGCCCGTGTTTTCCTTTCCGGAACGGGAAGCGTCCGCCTGATAAAATCTTTCCCATATATGAGGGAGCTGGTCTTTCGCTATTCCAATACCATTGTCCTCCACGCAGCCCTGAACAGTCCCGTCTTTTTCTCTGAGACCGACCTTCAGCCACCCGCCCTCTCTTCCATAGGAAATAGCATTCCCGATCAGATTCATCCACAGACGGATAAACAGCGTCTCATCTACATAGCCTTCAACGCCCTCCTGTATATCCTTCTCAATCCGTATTTTCTTTTCTGCCGCGGGCTCTTCCTGCTCCTCCGCCGCCATCTCTGTAAGCAGGGACAGATCCAAAAGCTCCCTGTGTACCGCCTGCCGACTCTGATCCGCTCTGGAAAGAAAAAGAAGCTGGGAGATCATTTTCGACATACTGCGGGCCTTTCGCTGAACAGCCTCCACTGCCGCCCTCTCCTCACCGGATATGCCCGTTTCCTCCAGAAGATATTCGCACTGGGAGAGGATCACAGCTACCGGCGTGCGAAGCTCATGAGAAGCGTCGGAGGTAAACCTTTTTTCCTTTTCAAAAGAATCCTCCAGTTTTTCCAGCATCAGATCAAAGGTTTCCGCCATCACATAAATCTCATTTTTTTCACCTGTAAGGCCGATCCTTTTGGACAGATCCTCCTTCTCATATATCTCCCGGACGGTTGCAGTGATATCCGATACCGGCCGGAATACTCCCCGCACAAAAAAGTACCCGAGAACAGCCGCCAGGACGACCATCAGCGGAAACAGGATGAGAGACAGACGGATCGTGATCTTCAGGCTGCTCTCCGCGTCTGTGATCGAAGTAATTCCCCGTACATAGACAGTTCCATAGCCGGGAATACGGGAAACCGCATCCCTGATATCCCACCGGATCCCCCCTGACGACAGCTTGTGAAGCCCCTCCTCCAGAGGAACATCCTCCGTAAATTCATAGGGGATCCTTCCCCCGACCAGATTCCCGTTTTTATCGTAGGCGGAGAGATAAATTCCATTATCCACCTCATAAAAATCCGAATCGATCCGAAGCCGCTCCCCACTCCATTCGATTTCCTCCGACACATCGAATACCTTTTCCTCCATTTTCTGTTCTACTGAAGAAAGGATCTCGCTGCTGCTCAGGGAAAGCAGGACGCTCAGCATCACTACGGTCAGAACCGTCATAAACGCTGTATAAAGGATTGTAAGCTTCCATTTTAACGGCAGTTTTTTCATTTCTCCTCCCTTAAGACATATCCGGCGCCCCGCACCGTGTGGATCAGCCGGGGAGAAAAACCTTCGTCGATTTTTTTCCGCAGATAACGGATATAAACATCCACCACGTTGGAGCCTCCCGCATAATCGTAATTCCAGATATGCTCCTCGATCTTATCTCTGGAAAGGACGATCCCTTTGTTCATGCATAAATATCTGAGGATGGAAAACTCCCGGCTGGAAAGATTGATCTCCCGGCCGCCCCGGTATACCTTCTGGGTATTGAAATCCACGGTGAGATCGGAAATCGTAAAAATATTTGTCTTTATTTCCGCAGTTGAATTTTTTCTAAGCATCACACGTATACGGGCCAGGAGCTCCTCAAAGGCAAAGGGCTTCACAAGATAATCGTCCGCTCCCGCGTCCAGCCCTGTCACCCTGTCCTGTACGCTGTCCCGGGCTGTCAGAAGGAGTACCGGCGTATTCTTCTTATTCGCCCTGATGTATTTCAGCACCTGCAGTCCGTTTTTCTTCGGCATCATTATGTCTAAAATCACGGCGTCATAATCCGTAAGCGCCAGATAATCCAGCGCCTCCTCCCCGTCAAAGCAGGCGTCCACGCTGTATTTCTGATTTTCCAGTCTTCTCTTCAAAAGAGCGTTCAGATCTCTTTCATCCTCAGCAATTAAAATCCGCATAGCTTTTACCTTTCCTATAATATAAAAAACGCCATGTCCCACATGAATGAAACATGACGCCTTTCGCAGATAGCGGGGACAGGATTTGAACCTGCGACCTTCGGGTTATGAGCCCGACGAGCTTCCGGACTGCTCCACCCCGCGTTACATAACTATCATAATAAAGATTATATTCCTGTCTCTTTTATTTGTCAATATATTTTTCTGAATTTTTTAATTCTTATATTTAATTTTCTATTTTTGAAAAAATCAGCCTTTATTTAATCTGACATGGGCGGGTTCCATGACTTTTCACTGGATCCGGCTTCACAGAAAAGCGTATCGCTCCTGCGGGACAGATCCTTTTGCATGCGCCGCATCGGATACATTCCAGATGATTCGGGTGTTTCACCGGATCCACCTGCATTTTGCACACCTTTGCACATGCGCCACAGTCGGTGCATACAGCTTTATCTACTCTGTACCGAAATATGGAAATAGGATTGAACACCGAATAAACCGCCCCCAGAGGGCAGATATATTTACAAAAAGGCCGGTAAATCACCATAGAAAGAATCAGGATCACCGCCAGGAGCACATTTTTCCATGCATAAAGCCATCCTACCGCGCCGCGCATGGCATCGTTCAAGAGAACCAGCGGGATCCCGCCTTCCAGTGTCCCTGCAGGGCAGATCAGTTTACAGAAATACGGCGCTCCCTGTCCAAGCATATCCACCGCGAACATGGGCAGAAGAATCACAAAAACAAGAAAAATAATATATTTCAGCCCGCGCAGAAAACGGTCTCCCCGGAAGGTATGTATTTTTTTAGGGAGAGGGATTTTATGGAGCAGCTCCTGTATAAGCCCGAAGGGGCAGAGCCAGCCGCAGACAAAGCGCCCCATCAGAGCTCCAATAAACATCAGGAATCCTGCAGCATAAAACGCGAACTTAAAATTCCAGCTTCCGACCACAGCCTGCAGAGCGCCTACGGGACAGGAGCCCAAAGCGCCCGGACAGGAATAGCAGTTCAGCCCGGGAACGCACAGATTTTTGATTTTTCCCTGATAGATTTTTCCTTTTGCGAAGCCCGCAAGATAGCTGTTGGTCAGCAGCGCCCACAGGATCTGAAGCCTGTGTCGTTTCCACTCGTTTGTCTTTTTATCCAATTCCTATACACTCCATACAGATTCTCACAGCCTTTTCCAGGACTACGGACATTTCTCCCCGAAAAATCCCATACGCCATCATTCCCAGCCCCGCGGACGCGGCAAGGACGCCAAAAAGGGACGCCCGCTCATTCAGACGGGCCGACAGAGAAGAAAGAGACACTTTTTCTTTTTTCTTCATGAATTATATCCTCATATATGCCGGAAAATCATTCTTCCTCCAACGCCGCAAGCTCCTGCTCAACAATCTCTTTCCACCCGTCAAGATCGCGGCTGCCCACATAGGTATCCCCTACAATTTCGCCTTCGCTGTTGACAAAAAATGTTTCAGGATAAGCCTGGATCCCGGACAGCCTGCCGTTCATAAGCCCCTCGTCCGGAATCAGGAAGGGATACTCCGCTTCAGCGATCTCTGCCAGAAGCTTCGCGGTCTCCAGCGTCTCCTCGTCCGTTTCTTCTACCGTTCCGGTATCCATCACAAAACCGATCACCTGCACGCCGTCCTCTTTCATCTCCTCGCTCAGCTTCTGAAGCTCCGGCACCTCCCGGATACAGGGGCCGCACCAGGTGGCAAACACGTTTACCAGCGTCAGATCCGCGTCCTCAAATATTTTCTCTGTATATTCCTCTCCATGAATATCCTCTGTGGCAAAGGCTGCCGATGTCTCTGTCTGAGAGTCCGCCGAGACAGGAGACGCCGCCAGGATTCCCGTCGCCGCGCCGCATACCGCCAATACCCATGCTTTCTTCTTTATTTTTTTCATAAGCCAGATCCCTCCTGTCAGATTCATGGTCAGCTCTGGATTCTGTTCAGAATTCCCGCTGCTGCAAGTTTTTCAGCAGCGTATGTTTCATTTTCAGAACACAGGCTGCCACTCTAAACATATGGTTTGTTCTAAATTTATCACAATCTGTTTTGCCATTTGTAATCCTGCAGATCCTTTTCATTCATACTGTTCTTTAAAAGAAATCCTGTATTATACAGACGGGATAAATTATTTTTTCTTCATTTCATTTTTCTCATAATCCTTCAGCGACGCCAGAGCCCGCGGCGCCAGCGGAAACAGCGCGATCATATTAAATACCGTCATCAGACCCACGCCCACGTCTCCCAGATCCCACACAAACTGATAAGCCGCCAGCCCTCCGATAAAAAGCATGACCAGCGCCAGAATCTTGTAAAGAGTCTGTGAAAGCCAGTTATCTCCGAATAGGTACGCGACATTTGATCTGGCATAAAACAGAATCCCCAGGAAAGTGGAAAAACTGAACAGCCACAGGATCAGCGCTATGAAGATCACTCCAAATTCGCCCAGATGATACTGCATGGCCGTCTGCAGAAGATCCATTCCCTCCAGACCCTTTGTCATATCCTGGGGAGCCAGGAGCATGATCATAGCGGAGCAGCTGCACAGAACGATCGTATCAATGAATACGCCCAATGCCTGCAGCAGTCCTTCCTTGGCAGGATGACTGATGTCCGCCGCAGCCGCGGCGCATGGAGCGGAGCCGGAGCCAGCCTCGTTGGAAAAAAGGCCGCGCTTCGCTCCGTTCATGATCACCGCGCCGATGCCTCCTCCCACGGCCTGCCGGAAACCGAAAGCCTCCGCAAAAATACGCTCAAAAACTGCCGGAAGCTGACCCGCGTTTTTTACAATAATAAAGATGGTAATAAAAAAATAGCAGGCAGCCATGACAGGCACCATGATATCCAGCACCTTCACCGTCGCGTTTTTCCTCAGGACAATGATGGCCGCCGCCGCTACAAGAACGATCGTGGAGTACAGGGGCGGTATATGAAAGGCGTTTTCAAAGGAGGAGGAGATAGAATTTCCCGTTACCTGGCTGATCCCGCACCAGCAGATCAGACCGGAAAGCGCAAACAGCACGGCGGTCACGGACTTCTTTCGCCTGCTGTCCTTACGCACGAACAAATGATGCAGATAATATGCCGGCCCTCCCCGGTAGCCGCCGTATAAAGGATCTTTTTCTTTATATAGCTGCGCCAGAGTGGCCTCAATAAACGCTGTGGAGGAGCCCAGAAGGGCAATTACCCACATCCAGAAAACGGCTCCCGCTCCTCCGGCGGATATCGCGGCGACCACGCCTACCAGATTGCCCATCCCCACACGGCAGGCAGTAGAAATGATCAGCGCCTGGATACCAGAAATCCCGTCTTTACCGGAGGTTTTGTTATTCTCCAGTGTCACGCGCACCATTTCAGGAAAAAGCCGGAATGGCAGGAAACGAGTCCTTACCGTAAAATAGAGTCCCGCCGGAATCAGGATCAGTACAAGCAGCGAAAGCCCCAGACTGCTTCCTCCCGGAAGAGGAATCCGTATGAGATCTCCCCATAGTATATTGTAAACAGCCCTAAAAATCTCCATAACAAATTCCTTTCATCTATCGTATTTCTCTCTGCGCAGAGATATGAATTACAGCCGGATCAGCCCAGGGAAATCCCCAGGATCTCCTCCATGGCCTCCGACGCGATCTCCGCCGCCCGGCTTCCGCAGGCGTCAGGCCCGTCCTGGATATTCACGGCAAAATAATATACGTCTCCGGGAGTTTCCAGCCATCCCATAAACCAGCCGTTTACATTTACGCCGTCCGCCTGTCCGGTCCCTGTTTTTCCATATAAAGCTCCCGTCTCTGACTTTCCGAGACACAGAGCCGCCTTTACGGTCTCTATATTTTCAGATGAAAACGGAAGCTGACGGTCGTGAAGCTTCTGAAGAAGCTCCACCTGCTCTACAGGGGATATTTTCAAAGACTGATCCGTCCAGTAAAATTCCGGATCACTTCCGGCAGTTTCATTACCGTAGTGAATTTCCCGGAGAAATTTTCTTACAGAACGGATGCCCAGCCGGGAGTCTATATTCTGGAAATACCAGTTCACAGAATTTCGCAGGGCCGACGCAAGATCCTGCTTTCTCTCCCACGCCTCGAAGGGATACTTTGTGCCGTCCCATTCCATTTCGGACGCCTGGGATGAAATGATCCCCTCCTCCAGTCCGTGAAGAGCCGCGTATATTTTGTATGTGGAATCAGGCGCCGATCTCTTTCGGGCGGCAGACAGGTCATGGATCTGCCACAGGTCTTCCCTGCCGTCATACAGGACAAAGCTGCCGTCATAATCCTGGAAAATATCCGAAAGATCCCGGAGCACAATCTTTTTATTCTCCGCCCGAAACTCATAAATATCCCCGGAAGCCTGTATAGACAATGCGGGAGCGCATCCCAGAAACACAGCCAGCGCCAGTATATACACCAGGCGTCCCAGTCTCTTACGGGCTTTTGTCTCCCGGTGATAGCCGGCAATATTCAGAATACGAAGCCGGAGCTGTTTCCCGCCGTCCCCAAGCCCTGAAGAAAAAGGAAAGGGAGAGAAGGAAAGCTTTTCGGCCAGATTGATCAGTGTACGCCCGTAACCGGCGTGTTCCTCATCCTTCAAAGCCTCCAGCACAGCGGAATCACAGGCAATTTCACGCTCCAGACGCATTTTTTTCAGGGCATGCCAGATCACTGGATTGAACCAGTAAACTATCTGCGCGAGATTTGCCAGCAGGTTCATCACCCCGTCCTGATGCTGACAGTGCTTCAGCTCATGGAGAAACATAAAGCGCAGATCGTCTTCCTGAAAGTCAGAAATCGTGTGAAAAGGCAGATAAACCGCCGGAATGAATATCCCCGCCGCAGCCGGCGCCTTCAGGCAGGGAGTGCTGTACAGCTTCACAGACCGCCGGATTCTCAGTTCTTTTTTACAGGACACAAAAACATCCTGAATATCCTTATTCTCAACAGGCAGCGCAGATAACCGGACTCTCCTGAATCTCCGCCAGGCAAAAAACAAAGCGACTGCCATAGCCGTCATTCCAGCCGCCCACAGATACAGCAAAATACTGCCCGCCTGAGAAAACTCCCCCGCTGCCACGGAAACCACGAAATCCTCCGTAACAGCGGCAGCCGCTCCTGTTCCTGCCGCCAGCGCCGCGCTCTTACTTCCGGGATGCCCGGCGGGAATTTTATCCCAAAAAGAAAATGCGGAAAGATCCACAGGAAAAAAGGGCATAAAAAGCGCCGCAAGCATCAAAATCCACAGACGGTACTGAATCCGCGGAGAAATATGACGGCGCAGCAGCCTTTTACCTGACATCAGCAGAACGATCATTGCCGTAAGCACCAGATTACAAAGGAAAAAACGGATACAAAAATTCTGCAATTTCTTACTCCTTTTTGAAACGACGGTCAAGGAGACCGCGGAGGGAATCCAGCTCTTTATCCGAAAACTCCCCGCTTTCCAAAAAGGAAGAAAACATTTTCGAAAGATTCCCGTTGTAGTAGCGTCTGAGGAAGCTACTGTTCTTCTGCTGAAGATAATCTTCCTCTTTGACCGCCGGACTGTATACAAACATCCGGCTCTGTTTTTCATAAGTGAGAACGCCTTTTGAGGCCAGTCTTTTCAGCAATGTCTGTACGGTCTTGGGGCTCCAGCCGGTAGCCGCCGTCAGCTTATCTACAACCTCGTTGGTCGTAATGGGAGCATATTTCCATACGACCTTCATCACCTCATATTCTGCTTCTGATATCTGCGGCAGCTTTTCCATAAAAACCCCTCCGTCGTTCACATCTGTAAAAATTATATAAAACCGGAATCCTTCTGTCAAATCCCGCCTGCAAAATATTCCTCCAGCACCTCTCTGTCCTTATCCACCACATAACCACTTCCGCCAAGATTCTTTACATCTTCCACCATACTGACCAGAAGAACAGGCTTTGCCGCGTTTTTATCCGCGGTAAATACACAAAACCATCCGATCTCTGTGCCTGACGTATCGTCCTGGGCAGCTTTCAGCTCGGCCGTTCCTGTTTTTCCAGCCAGGATCGTATCTTCCCGGTGAGCTCCGTATCCGGTGCCTCCGGGCTCGTTGACCACGCCATACATTCCTTCCATAATCCGGCCTATGATTTCTTGTGAAAATACCTGAGGAATCCACGTTTCCGCAGACGCGTCCGTTTCATAGCGCAGCTTCGGCTTCAGCATGTTCCCGCTGTTCAGAAACGCCGTATACATGCTGGCAAGATGAAGGGGATTCACAAGGATCTGGCCCTGTCCGTATCCACTGTCCGCAAGCTGAATTTCTGTTTCTATTTTCTCCGTATTCGAATACTGAGATTCCGTCATTGTGATTTCAAAGGGTAGCTCCTGTCCGAAGCCCAGGCCTTCCAGAGCGCCGGCCAGGTTCTCCGCGCCGATCCTGAGAGCAGCCTTCGCGAAATAAATATTGTCAGAATAAATCAGAGCATTTTTCAGGATTACCGGAGAATATTCATGAAGGGTCGTGACATGATAGGAGCCCCAAGTGGAATCCTTCTGCCAGGACAGCCCCACGCTGCCGAAATCCTCATCCGCGTCAAAAGCTCCTGTTTTCAGCCCGATACCTGCCACAATGGGTTTCAGGGAGGAACCCGGACACCAGATCTGGCGGAAACGGTTGTACAGCGGCATTTTTTTATCCTCATTCAGAGACGTCCATTCTTCCTCCGACAGCCCCATAATGAAGCTGTTATTATCATAGGACGGAGTACTTACCAGCGCCAGCACCTCCCCTGTATAGGGCTGCATCGCCACAGAGCAGCCGGGATCCTCCATGAATTTATCATAGAGAGAGCTCTGCAGCTCCCCGTCAATGGTTAGCTGGATATTCTGTCCGTCCTCTTTTGGTATGCTGGCAAGGATCTCCCGTTTATTTCCGTTCTGATCGACAATGCTGATCTCACACCCGTTTTGCCCTTTTAATTCCTTTTCATACAGCGCTTCCATACCGCTTCTTCCAATTACGCTGGAGGAATCGTACCCTTCCCCGGGGTGCTCCTTAAGATCCTCCGCCGTCACAGCCTGCACATAGCCTACCAGATGCGCGGCCGCTTCTCCCAGCGGATACGAACGTACCTCCACATCCGAGATCATCACGCCGGGAATTTCCAGAAGCCGATCCTGCCGTTCCTGCTCCTGACGCATTTCCTCAGACAATCCGCCCAGCATTACATGCATATTGGAAACCTGGGGAAGGGTTGCCAGCGGAACGAAGGAGTCCTCCCTCACCCAGGAGGCGTCCAGCTTCGCCTGGATCGTTTCCGCGTCCAGATCCAGAAGATGAGCGATCAGCTCCATAGAGCCCGGATTTTCCTTTTCCCTGAGTTTTTCCGGGACAATCCCCACCTGAGAAGCCGTTCCCGGCCCAGCAAGCGTCTTCCCGTTCCGGTCAAGTATCCTTCCCCGGGCCGCTTTCTTTGTGGTTACGCTGACTTTTTCCGCTGCCGTCAGCTCCGGAAAAATCAGACCGTCCCTCCACATCAGAAGATAACCGTCTTTCGTATTGAGAAATACCGCCTCATTTGAAAAAGAAATTTCCCCGGCCGCAGTATCCATAGACGTATCATAAGAAACTGTTACATTTTTTCCGCTCCGGTCTGTCTCTTTTACATTACTGATCTCGAGATTTCGCGCCTCTATGCCCTCATAAATTTTTTTATTTCTTTCTATGAATCCCTCTCTGTCCAGTACGGTAAGCGTATCCGTGTCCACCATCTCATACATTTTCCCATAATCCCCGGTCTCTATACATCCCATATACCGTATAAGCAGCTCTTCCGGCTTCTCTTTTCTTAATTCTCCCGCCAGACGGATTCCCAGACATAATACTGCCGCCCCCGCTGCCGCAAGCAGCAGAATCGGCGCCGTCCTGATACGTTTTCGCCTTCTCATAAACACCTCCTGAAAACAAGTGTATTGTTGTTTTTAAATATTACATTTGTAAGATTTAAAAGTCAAGTACTTTCTTATATGGAGGTCTGTCTATACATTATAACTGGTTTTTCATAGCTAATCTTACAGTACACTCAATAATATGATTAGAATCGGTCATTCAACCCTGCGGAAACTCAAGGATCAGCAGTAAAGAATAAAAACTTTTCGCAATAAACTCCCATTTTATATGCAGGATTCCTCCTGTTGCGTTAAAATAAAAAAAGAAATTTTACGCACAGGA
>DSLMC04103__coassemble_477_pt1 | contig 31440 bp, 25 predicted proteins | sample DSLMC04103__metabat2_high_PE_018 | metagenome-assembled genome bin DSLMC04103 | reverse complement strand
AGTATTTTCAAGGATTGTGGCACTTGTTATTTTTCTCTAACTGTCAAAAACGAGAATATATCAACAGGAGGTGGCAAAGTCAAGAGTTTTTTGCAATCCTCCTGCTTGTAGAACGGACAAGTTTTTGCTATACTGAATCCCAAACGAAAATATGAGCAGACCGGGCGGGCCGGGGACTTCTGCGGATTTTCCCGGCGGACAGGATTTTCTGCGTTGAAAAGGAGAATTCTATGAACAGAACCGTTGAAAAAGAGACAGAGAAAAATAGAGTGAAGATCGCAATTCTTGAAGGAAAAAGTCTGGGGGAGGATATGGACTTTGCCCCCTTTTATGAGCTGGGGGATGTGACGCTATATCCCAAAACTTCCCCGGAGGAAATGCCGGAGCGGATCAAAGACGCGGACATTATCATAGCCAATAAGCTTCCCATGTGCGCTCAGACGCTGGACGGAACCCAGAGGCTGAAGCTGGTCTGCCTTACTGCTACGGGGATCAATAACCTGGATGGGGACTATCTTATTTCCAGGGGGATCCGGGCCTGCAATGTGGCCGGATATTCCACGGGGGCCGTGGCCCAGCATACCTTTGCTCTCCTGTTTTATCTGTGGGAAAAGCTCCGCTATTACGACGACTATGTAAAATCCGGCGATTATTCCAGAAGCCAGACCTTTTCTCATTTCGCGGAGCAGTTTTATGAGCTTGAGGGAAAAACCTGGGGAATCATAGGTATGGGCGCCATCGGTCAGAAGGTGGCCGAAATTGCCGGGGCTTTCGGATGCCGGATCCTCTGCTGTTCCGCGTCCGGAAAAACATATGATTTTCCGGATAAGGACTGGGAGCAGGCGGATTTTGACACGCTGCTGAAGGAATCCGACGTAATATCCATCCACGCTCCCCTGAATGTCCATACGGATAATCTGATGAATATGGACGCTTTCCGCAAAATGAAAAACACCTCCGTGCTGATCAATGTGGCCAGAGGGCCTATTGTCAATGAACAGGATCTTTATACAGCTCTTATGGAGAATGAAATCGCGGGCGCGGGCCTTGACGTACTGAAGGAGGAGCCTATGAATCCGGAAAATCCTCTGCTTGGGATCCAGGACAGCCGGAAACTTCTGATCACTCCTCATATGGCATGGGCGCCTGTGGAGACGCGGTTCCGGTGCCGGGATGAGGTTGTGAAAAACATCAGGGCTTTTCTTGCCGGAAAGGAGCGGAACAGGGTTTATTGATATGATGAAAAAAAGAATTGTCTGGATAGAGCTTTTGCGGATCGCGGCCTGTGCCGCTGTGGTTCTGCTGCACGCGGCGTCCCAGCACTTCCGGGACGTTCCCGTCGATACCTTTACCTGGAAGGTGTCCAATTTTTATCATGGGATTTCCAGATTCGCGGTTCCCTGCTTTGTGATGATCAGCGGCGCCCTGTATCTTGACAAAAAACGCGACTGGAATCTGAAAAAGCTGTGGCTTGGAAATATTCTCACGGTGGCCGCGGCCTATTTGTTCTGGCAGATATTTTACGGAGCTTACCGGATCGCGGTACATGGCTCCCCCGCCGTTGGAAGCGCTGAATTTGTGAAGAAAATGCTGGTTTATGTCAGTGATTCTTATTTCCACCTCTGGTATCTTCCAATGCTGATGGGGCTTATGATCATTACGCCCCTGCTTTGGGAGATCGTCAACAGCAGGCGGGGAAAGCAGTGGGAAGAATACCTGATCCTGCTGTTTCTGATATTTAAAATCCTGCCCTACACTATTGCGTACCTGCCGCTTCCATGGATGGATCATCTCAAGTCGCTGATGAACACGGTGCAGCCGGTGCTGGCAGTGGATTTTACAGGCTATTTTATACTGGGACACTATCTTTATGCCTATGACCTCCCGAAAAAAGCAGAACGGGCGGTTTTTGCGGCGGGGCCGGTACTGATCATAGCGGGCATCGGGCTCTGTCAGTGGAGATCTCTGGCTCTGGACAAGGCAGTGCAGTCCTTTTACGAAAATTATACGGTGTCCGCGTTTTTCTGGAGCGCCGCGGTATTTTTATTTTTTAAAAACTGTCTTGGCAGGATTACCTGGGACGAAAGACAGGAAAGGGTCATCTGTTATCTGGGAAGCTGTACCTTCGGCGTGTATCTGATTCATGCCTTCTTCCGCGACATCCTTCACAGGGCAGGGATCGACAGCATGATGATAGATAATACGGCAGCGGCAGTTCCCCTGACGGCGCTGGCTATTCTGGCGTTAAGCTTTGCGGCGGCCGCAGTGTTAAAATGTATTCCCGTGATTAAGAAATGGATTGTTTAGTAACTGGGAAACGGATAGAAATAGAAAGACAGATTCCGGAGGATGACTGTAATGAATGACAAAAGAAAACTGGGAAAACAGCGCAGAAGGGAGCTCCGGAGGGCGATTGAAATGGAGCTGAAGGAACACAGAAGCTCCTTTCTTGTCTTTTCGGTACTGCGTATCCTGGTGATCGTCTGCCTGGTCCGCCAGGCGTTCCTGCACAATTACGAGGGTCTTTTTCTCAGTGCCCTGACATTGCTCCTTCTGTATATTCCGAGCTGGATACAGGTGCGGCTCCGCATTGAAATCCCCATCGGCCTGGAGATCGCGATCCTCTGCTTCATCTTCGCTGCGGAAATCCTGGGAGAGATCAACGCCTTTTATATTGTGATCCCTGGCTGGGATACTATTCTTCATACGCTGAACGGATTTCTGTGCGCGGCGGTGGGATTTTCCCTGGTGCTGCTTCTGAATGATAACGAAAAACTTACTTTCGAGCTGTCGCCCTTTTTCCTGGCGCTGGTTGCCTTCTGCTTTTCCATGACGGTGGGAGTTCTCTGGGAATTTTTTGAGTGCGCCATGGACCGGTTCTTCCTGCTGGATATGCAGAAGGATACCATCCTTCATACCATCAGCACCGTAAATCTGGATCCCGCCGGGGGCAATCATCCGGTGGTGGTGAGAGATATCCAGGATATGATCCTGGTGCATGGGGACGGAACCCGGCAGGCCCTGGGGCTGGGCGGATATCTTGACCTGGGACTGCGCGATACGATGAAGGACCTTTTTGTGAATTTTATCGGCGCTCTTGTGTTTTCTGTGATCGGATTTTTCTATGCCAGAGGAAGAGGAAAAAAGAGTATGATCTCCCTTTTTGTACCCAGGCGGAAATCCCGGAACCGGGATTATCTTTCGATGGTGAAACGAAAAAACGAACAAACAGCAGAAAAAAAACACTCGTTGTGAAATATTGATTTTTAGTTTTTGACGTTCATAAATATTATAATCCCGCAGGATTCAGGTTTTAGTAATGCGCTGACTCCTGCGGGATTCGTAAATTTTATTGATTTTGCGTACAGGCGGGTATATACTATTTTATGAAGAGAAACCTGAGAGCTGACTTATACAATATGAGATTTTGCTGAAAATGCTTAGGAGGACATGCGTATGAAGAATAAGAGTATTGCGTTTTTTCTGATCGCTACATTGGCTTTCAATTCTTCTGTTTATGCGGATGATTTTTTTGCGCCTGCAACGATCCTGGAAGAGACTTCGGGAGAAATTGAGGAGAAGGATACTGGGGAAGTTCAGGATCAGATTATGGATGGGATTTCAGAAGAGATTGAGGAAGCCCAAGAACCAACGGAATCGGTTGATATCCAGATCGAGACAGAGAACACAGAGTCGGCATCTGCCGCGGATGTTTCCGATGCAGGCGAGGATGCGTCCGCTCTTTTTGACGATGGAACTTCGGGTATTGCATCCATAGAAGCGAATACTTCTGACAGTGCCAATGACAGTACTAACCCGGAGGAAGAAGGACAGAATATTTATCAGGGATTTGTGTATGAAGAAAATGAAGACGGCACGCTCTCTATTACTGGTTATTGCGGCGAAGAAAAGGAGCATCTCGTAGTTCCGGAAACGATTAATGGAAAAGAAGTTACATGGATAAAAGCCGGATTTGCCGATTCAGTCAAAGATAGTTTGATCAGTATTAAAATTCCAGGTGTTGTAGAGATAGATTCTGGTACTTTTGAGTCTTTTGAGAAGCTGGAAAGCGTAGAAGCTCCAAAGGTTACTCAGCTGGGCAACGGTACTTTCAGAAATTGTTATTCTCTGAAAAACGTAAATCTGGAACAATGTACGTTAATGAAAGGCAGCAACTTTATAAATTGTAAGGCGCTGGAGGAAATCAATCTTCCAAACGTTACGCGGACGGGAGAAATAGAGTTTCCCCAATGCACCTCGTTGAAAAGTGTTCAGCTTCCAAAACTTAAAGGGATAGGAATCGCGACTTTTGCAAGGTGCACTTCTCTGAAAAGTATTTATCTTCCAAGCGCTACCTGGATAGGGCCCCAGTCCTTTGCCGAATGTTTCTCACTGGAGAGTGTTGATGTTTCAAATGCTACGGGGGTGGCTGCGGAGGCTTTTTTGAGAAGTTCAGCTCTGAAGAATGTACATATTCCAAATGTAACAGAGATATGGCGTGAGGCCTTTTCCGGATGTTCTTCGCTGAAGAACATCCAGCTTCCAAAAGTGGAGTGTATTATGGCCGGAGCATTTCAAAATTGCAGCAGCCTGGAAACAATCGATCTGTCATCTGCAACGGAGATTTATGATAGGGCCTTTATAAACTGTCTGAACTTAAAAACCGCCATTTTTTCCAACTCACTTGACTCGATTGGGGACTTTGCCTTTGGATATGCCGTAGAGGACGGTTATGATCCGAATAATGAATCAGAGCATATATATAGATACCCTGGAAATCTGACGGTCTATTGCCCCTCAGGTTCTGTAGCCTGGGATTATGCCAATTTAATTGGCATTCCAATTGTCCTGACAGGGTCGGCTCAGGAGATCACTTTAGATACGCCCAAACTTAATAGAACCGTATCTGCAGATGCAGAAAATATCAATCTGAACTGGAGTAAAGTGCCAAATGCAGACGGATATCGTATTTATATAAAATCCGATGGAAAATGGCAGGGACTTGGCAATACAAGAGCTGTCTCTTATACCTACACAAAAGCGAAAGCAGGGCAAACATACACCTTCACTGTCCGGGCGTATAAGAAAGCTGCTTCCGGCTATGTATGGAGCGATTATGACAAAAACGGCATTACAGCGACTGCTTTAGCTGCGCCAAAACTCAACAAGTCTGTGTCTGCAGACGCAAAAAATATCACACTGAACTGGTCGAAAGTGCCAAATGCAGACGGATACCGTGTTTTTGTGAGATCTAATGGGAAATGGACAGGGCTTACCAATACAACAGCTTCCTCTTACAGATACTCGAATGCGAAGGCAGGACGAACTTATATCTTTACTGTCCGGGCGTATAAGAAGACTGCTTCTGGTTATGTATGGAGTAGCTATGACGAGGGCGGCGTTGCCGGATCTACTTTAAATGTGCCGAAACTCAGCAAGGCCGCAGCTACGGGCACAGGAAAAATAACTCTGAACTGGACGAAGGCGGCAGACGCGGACGGGTATCGTGTTTTTGTGAAGGCTAATGGGAAGTGGCAGGGTATTGCCAACACAACGGCTTCCTCTTACACGTATTCGAAGGCAAAGTCTGGACGGACTTATACCTTTACTGTCCGGGCGTATAAGAAGACCGGCTCCGGTTATACCTGGAGCAGCTATGATAAGACTGGGATTACCGGAACAGCTCTGGATACGCCAAAGCTGAATAAGATCAGAAGACCCGGTACGAGAGCAGCTATAAGCTGGAAAAAAGTATCAGGCAGCACAGGGTATGTGGTTTACCGTAAAGCCGGAACCGGACAATGGAAACGTGTTGGGATCGTTACGAACGGTACTTCTTTCACCGACAGGAACCTGAAGAAGGGTACGAAATATACTTATACTGTCAGGGCTTATGTCAGAGCGAATGGGAAGAGCACTTACAGCAGCTATGATAAAAAGGGCTTGTCTGTGACGGTCAGATGATCTGAAACCCGAGCAGACATAAAGAAGGGGCTGTGCTGATGATGGATCATCTAATCATTTGGTGTGACAGCTCCTTCATTATTTTGTATTGCAAAGTGGGGTTGGGGAACATGCCCAACTAATACAGGAAGGAGCACATTTATGAAGAATAAAAGTATCGTATTTTTCTTGACCGCTGCCCTGTCTTTTAATTCTGTTGTTTATGCAGCAGATTTTTCTGCGCCTGCGGCAGCCCATGAAGAGTCAGCGACTGTTGTGGAAGCTCTCGAACCAGAGAATCCAGATGGACTGATGGAAGAAGATCCGGAAGTAATCTCAGACACACAGGAGCCCACAGAGGTGGGAGTAGAATCTGATAACATCCAAATTGAGACAGAAAATTCTCAGTCGGCATCTGCTGATTTCGCTGAAACAGACGAGGAGGAGGCTATTTTTTTTGAAGATGGGGCTTCTGTCACCTCTTCTGCATATGAAAATTCTGCCGCCAGCGCTGATGACAATATATACTCGGCAGAAGGACAAAATGTGTATCAGGGATTTGTATATGAAGAAAATGAAGACGGCACGCTCTCTATCACTGGATATTGCGGGGAGGAAAAGGAGCATCTTGTAGTACCGGAAACGATTAACGAAAAAGAAGTTACACGGGTAAAAGATGGGTTTGCTGATTCAATCAAAGACAGTTTGATCAGCATTAAGATGCCTAGTATTGTAGATATAGATGCCTATACTTTTTCTTATTGTGAGAAATTAAAAATTGTAGAAGCCCCACAACTTATTTCTCTTAGCGGTTCTGTTTTTTATCATTGCTATTCTTTGTCAAAAATAAATTTAGAACAATGTAGAAGTATACACCAAAGTGCTTTTCTTCACTGCCAAGCACTGACGGAAATCAATCTGCCGAACGTTATACGTATATATCGAAGTGTTTTTTATGGATGCTCTTCATTAAAAAATGTTTATCTTCCAAAACTTGAATCTATTGGGGATAGCGCATTCCAAAATTGCAGCAGCTTGGAAACAATCGACCTTTCATCCGTAATTCAGATTGGCAAAATGGCCTTTGTGAATTGCCCAAATCTAAAATCCGTTATTTTCTCTAATGCAACTGAAAGTATGGGAACGGTTTCTTTTGGCTATAGCATAAAAGATGGGTATAGGCCTGAGAATTACCTGCATTATATCTATACAGATATTCATGGTCTTACATTCTATTGCCCGTCTGGTTCCATGGCCTCAATTTATGGTCATGCAGTCGGTATCCCAGTTGTTTGGACAGATGTCACACCAACACCAGTTCCTACAACACCTACGGTAACGCCTGCGCCTACGGTGACACCGATCCCAACGGCAACGCCTGTTCTTACTTTGAACATACCCAGACTCAGCGAGGCTGTGCCTTCCGGAACGAAAAAAATGACCGTGAACTGGGCAAAAGTGCCGGGTGCGGATGGCTATCGTGTTTTCGTAAGGTCCAATGGGAAATGGCAGGCGCTTGGCAATACAGCATCTACTTTCTACATATACACAAAGGCGAAGAGCGGACAAACCTACACTTTCACTGTCCGGGCATATAAGAAAACAAATTCCGGCTATATCTGGAGTGCCTATAACAAGAATGGTATCCGGGGCATTGCTTTAGATATGCCAAAACTCAGCAAAGCTGCAATTGCAGGCACAGGAAAAATAAACCTGAGCTGGACGAAGACGGCAGCCGCAGATGGGTACCGTGTTTTTGTGAAGTACAACGGAAAGTGGCAGGCGCTTGGCAATACGGCTTCTGCTTCTTACACATATCCGAAGGCAAAGTCCGGACGGACTTACACCTTTACTGTCCGGGCGTATAAGAAAAACGGCTCCGGTTATATATGGAGTAGCTATGATAAGACCGGAATTACCGCGACGGCTCTGGATACGCCAAAGCTGAACAAAATCAGAAGATCTGGCACGAGGGCAGCCATAAACTGGAAAAAGGTATCCGGCAGCACAGGGTATGTAATTTACCGTAAAGCCGGAACCGGACAATGGAAACGTGTTGGGATCGTTACGAACGGTACTTCTTTTACCGACAGGAACCTGAAGAAGGGTACGAAATATACCTATACTGTCAGGGCTTATGTCAGAGTGAATGGGAAGAGTACCTACAGTAGCTATGATAAGAAGGGCTTGTCTGTGACGGTCAGATGATTTGAAACCCGAACAGACATAAAGAAGGGATGTCAGGAAAATTAATTTTTAGTTTTTGACGTTCATAAATATTATAATCCCGCAGGATTCAGGTTTTAGTAATGCGCTGACTCCTGCGGGATTGTTTATTGTTTCTGGCAGTGCGCTTCAGTCCTCCTCAATGACCTGGATCTCCAGATAGTCAAAGTCGATCTGTTCTATAAAACTGTCCTGAGAAAAACGGGTTTTGGAATGACGTTTAAAGTCTGACACGGAGCTGTCCAGCCAGATGGGATTTTCCAGGTCGAACTGATAGCAGATTTCCTCCAGTCCCCGGAAAACCTTGTGGGTTCTGGTATCGTCAGAGCCGTCGCATATGACGGTATCTTTCACCAGACGATTGTGCTTCCATATTTTTCCCCATAAACGAAACATATAAGCTTCCTCCTGACGTACAAATACAAGTGACAGTTCATAAGTTATCATAAATAAGTGTTTACATTTATTTATGATAACCTTAGAACTGTTACAAATTCCAATTCGTTCCCAACATCATAAAATGGGACGTTTCTTTTAGTATATCCAGAATACGGAGAGAAGTAAAGAAAAATGGATATTCCATTGCGGAATCTTTAGAAATCTACTATAATAAAGTGGTGTGTAACTGAAAAACTGTTCCGCCAAAGGCGGACGGCGCGAAAAGGCGGCCGGTTTCAGGCCGCGGAATAAAACAAATACAGGAAATAGCGCGGAAGCGTTGGAAATGAATGAGAAATGGAGGAATTTTTTATGAAGTTGTACGATGGCGGGGTTTATCTTGTAAACGGCCGTGATATCGTGGAGGAGGGACAGATGTCCCAGCCTGTTTCAAAAGAAGAGGCAAGGAAAAACACCATCGCCTACGGTATTTTGGAATCTCACAATACATCCGGGAATATGCAGAAGCTGCAGATCAAATTTGACAAGCTGACATCTCATGATATTACTTTTGTGGGAATTATCCAGACAGCCAGAGCATCCGGCCTGGAAAGATTTCCGGTGCCCTATGTGCTGACTAACTGCCACAATTCCCTCTGCGCGGTAGGCGGAACCATTAATGAGGATGATCATATGTTTGGACTCACCTGCGCGAAAAAATACGGCGGAGTCTATGTTCCTCCCCATCAGGCCGTAATTCATCAGTATGCCCGTGAAATGCTGGCGGAGGGCGGCAAAATGATCCTGGGCTCAGACAGCCATACCCGTTACGGCGCTCTTGGAACCATGGCCATGGGAGAGGGCGGCGGAGAGCTGGTAAAACAGCTTCTTTCCCAGACCTATGATATTAATATGCCCGGTGTTGTAGCCGTTTATCTGAAGGGTGAGCCGCGTCCGGGAGTAGGTCCCCAGGACGTTGCACTGGCGATTATCGGAGAAGTATTTGCCAACGGCTATGTAAAAAATAAAGTGATGGAATTCGTAGGCCCCGGAGTAGCCGGATTAAGCGCGGACTTCCGTATCGGCATTGACGTAATGACCACCGAGACCACCTGTCTTTCTTCTATCTGGCAGACTGATGAAAAGATTGAAGAATTCTATGAGATACACGGAAGAAAGGAGAGCTACAGAGCTCTTCAGCCTGGCGGCACAGCTTACTATGACGGCTGCGTGGAGGTGGATTTAAGTCAGATCAAGCCTATGATCGCGATGCCCTTCCACCCAAGCAATACATACACTATTGACGAAGTAAACGAAAATCTCGGGGATATTCTGGCGGACGTTGAGAAAAAGGCGCTGGTCAGCCTGGACGGAAAGGTGGATTTCAGCCTGAAGGAAAAGGTTGTCGATGGAAAGCTTTATGTAGACCAGGGAATCATCGCGGGCTGCGCGGGCGGCGGTTTTGAGAATATCTGCGCCGCGGCGGACATCCTTAAGGGAGCAAGCATCGGTGCGGACGCCTTTACCCTGAGCGTATATCCGGCAAGCACGCCTATTTATATGGAACTGGCGAAGAACGGAGTCCTCGCGGATCTTCTGGCTACGGGAGCGGTGGTAAAGACCGCGTTCTGCGGGCCGTGCTTCGGCGCGGGAGATACTCCTGCCAATAATGCGTTCAGTATCCGCCATACCACCAGAAACTTCCCCAACAGAGAGGGCTCCAAGATCCAGAACGGCCAGATTTCTTCTGTGGCCCTGATGGACGCCAGATCGATCGCGGCTACGGCGGCGAACAAAGGCTTCCTGACCTCTGCGGAGACATATGAAGGCGCTTATACCAACCAGAAATATTTCTTTGACAGGACCATTTATGAAAACAGGATTTTTGACAGCAAGGGAGCGGCGGATCCGGATGTGGAGATCCAGTTCGGCCCCAATATCAAGGACTGGCCGGCAATGCCCGAGCTTGCGGAGAATCTGGTGCTGAAGGTGGTTTCCGAGATCCACGATCCTGTAACGACTACGGACGAGCTGATCCCCTCCGGCGAAACCTCATCCTACCGCTCCAATCCTCTGGGCCTGGCGGAATTTACCCTTTCCAGAAAGGATCCTGCTTATGTTGGACGGGCGAAGGAGATCCAGAAAGCCCAGAAGGCCATTGAGGAAGGCTCTTGCCCTGTGGAAGCTGTTCCGGAACTTGAAGCTGTCCTGAAAACGGTGAACGATCAGTTCCCGGAGATCGGAAAAGGCAATCTGGGAGTGGGAAGTACGATCTTTGCCGTGAAGCCGGGCGACGGCTCTGCCCGCGAGCAGGCTGCCTCCTGCCAGAAGGTTCTCGGCGGCTGGGCCAATGTTGCCAATGAATATGCCACGAAGCGCTACCGTTCCAATCTGATCAACTGGGGTATGCTTCCCTTTGTGATCCCGGAGGGCGAGCTTCCTTTCCAGAATGGAGATTATCTTCTTTTCCCGGGAATCCGCAAAGCGGTGGCTGAGAAAGAGGAAAGCATTACCGGCTATGCAGTAAAACCCGAAGGCCTGAAGGAATTCACGGTAACTCTGGGCGAGCTGACGGATGATGAGAGAGAGATCATTCTGAAGGGCTGCCTGATCAATTACAACAGAAGCAAACGATAAAAGATTAAGAGGATGTTCCTTATCTGTGCTCAGATTCACAGACCGGGAACATCCTTTTTAAGTCTTTTTCCAAAGTTATGCAGGCATGGCGTGGTTTCAGACTTTTGGCTTGATATGAGGGACTGCCTTGTGCAAAAACATTCTCATGATAAAAGCTCCGCTGCGGATACGTCCGGCTTCGCAGTTAATTTCTGGAATTTGATAAATTATCAAAAAATATCATAAAATTTGAAATAAATAACAGATTAAGACGGAGTTTAAATATAGTATAATAAAAATAATAAAAAAACTACAAAAAAGTGTTGACAAATAAAAACCCTGGTGCTATTATATACTCATCAAAAGAAAACAAGAGAAAAACAAAAGAAAATCAAAAAAATCATTCAATTCATAGCATATATAAATGTTACATGAAAAGGATGAAAAAAATCAGAAAGGCTAGGGTGAGTCCATTGGGAAAGTAGTATAACATCCATCAATATGAGACAGTGATAGGAATCGGATTTCCTGCAAGAAAGACCTGATACATAGATCATTGTTAAAGAAAACTGAACAGTCATCAGGAAAGAAGAAAATCAGAAAGTACCTGATCAGGAAGGAAGGAAGGACAGGAGAGAAATTCCGGAAGAGATATATTTATCAGGTGTCAACCTGAAAAACATCATCCAAAGGATAAAGGATCTCAGAGGACATAATTCCAGATACAGAGAACAGTAAGATAAAACCTGGCGAACAGGACTTCAGAAAATGGCTGGATTCAGAAAAAGTATCATAGGTATATAGAATCGATTTCTCATATTGAATAACTATCACGAACCTGATACAAAGACCTTCGGAAATGTGTGAAGAAACATTTGCTGAAGAAGTATCTTAACAGACCGGGTGCTTCGTCGGGAAGCAGAGTTCCAGAGAAGTGAGAGGCCAGGAAAAGATATTTTGAAATCCATATCAGGGATGCTGAGAAGCGAATGGGAGCTGATCAGATTGATATGAATTGAAGCTTTGCATCAGAAGAACATCTTCTCACAATAGATGTTGATATTAAGAAGCAAAATTATAATCCGTAAATTATAATTTTAAATCTATAAACTTTCTAAATAAACCGAGTGATACTTCATCATATCGTTTATGAGCAGGAAATAAAATAAGATATGTAGACATATAGCAATATATGATACAAGAAAAAACTGAATAGAGAGAATTGGAATATAGATATACAGGACGTATATAAAAATCCAATTAAGAAACTATAGACAATACAAAATAAGAGGACAACCAAAATTGAATAGTGAAGATTGTTGAGACGGTCATCATTTTTGAAGTTTAGTAAAAAGTGATGACCGTCGTTCTTGCTATAATGCATAATTTACGCTATACTCTCCAGAGAAGAAAGGGAGAGTTTTTTTATGTGGAAAAAAGAGATACAGGATATGCTCCTTTATGAGGACGGCCAGATTCTGGTATGCCGCAAGCCGTCAGGGCTTGCCGTACAGAATTCGAGGATCGGCGTTATGGATATGGAGAGCGTGCTGAAAAATTATCTGGCGGAGCAAAAGCCCGGAGAAGTCCCTTACCTGGGGATTATCAGCAGATTGGATCAGCCGGTGGAGGGAGTCCTGGTATTTGCGAAGACCCCTCAGGCGGCATCCAGGTTAAATGCTCAGATGGAAAAAAGGGAAATGAAAAAGTTCTATCTGGCGGTGACAGATAGGGCTCCGGGAGAGCGGGAAGGGTGGCTTGAGGATTATCTGCTGAAGGACGGAAAAAGAAACGTCTCTGCCGTTGTAAAGGCCGGAACCCGCGGAGCAAAAAAAGCAAGGCTGTTTTATCGGGTTCTGCAGACTGTAGAGGACAAAAACCGCGTCACAGGAATGAGATGCCTTTTGGAAATTCGCCTGGAAACTGGGCGGCATCATCAGATCCGGCTTCAAATGTCGCATATGGGTTGTCCTCTTGTGGGCGATCGGAAATACTATCCGGAGGATTCCTCAGAGCTGCCTCTGGGCCTTTGCTCATGCGCCGTAGGCTTTCGCCATCCCCAAACAGGAAAAAATATGAAATTTCAGATTTGGCCCCAAGGGGCGGCCTTTGCCGGGTTTGACAGCGAAAGAACGTTTTTTTGACAACAGTCTGCCTGCATGGATATGATATCTGCTCCTAAATAATGAAAAAATTATGAAATCTATGGACGTAAGATACAAAATGTGTATAATGTAAAAAAAGAAGCACATTTGTATTAGGTTTATGTAAAAGAGAAGAGGAGTAAGACAATGAAGAAAGCAGCGGCGGCTGTAATTCTCCTGGCGGCAGTTTTTCTGGCGTCGGGAAGTTTTGGCGGAAATGGCGGCTTTGATACAGTAATTGCGGATGTGCAGACTGAAGGCGGGATATCAGAGGAAGACGCGGCAGAAGACAGAGCCTCTCAGATTGATACATCAGTTCCGGTTCAGGCCGGAAGCAGAATCGCGGCAGTCAGTAAAAACGTCAACGGGGAATTCTGGGATCTTATCCAAAAAGGTATGGAGGATGCTGTAAAGGATGTGAATACAGCATATGGTTTTGAATCTGACGATAAGATCACGATGACCTTTGAGGGACCAAACGACGAGCTGAATGTGGAAGAGCAGGTGAATACATTGGATGCGGTGATAGCCGAAAATCCCACAGTGCTCTGCCTTTCAGCCAGTGATATGGATTCTCTGCAGGCTCAGCTTGAATCGGCGGCGGAGAATGATATTCCGGTTATTGCTTTTGATTCTAATGTCAGCGAAAATCAACTGGTTACAGCTTTTCGCGCTACGGATAATGAATATGTAGGAGAGCTGGCCGGTGGAAAAATGGCGGAAGCCCTGGGAGAAAAAGGAAAGGTTCTTGTTTTTTCCGCCCAGGAAAAGACGGAGAGCGCCCAGAAGCGGGTGAAAGGATTCCAGGAAGCGCTGGCGGAATATCCGGATATGGAAATCATGGATGTGATTTATATGGATCAGGTGGAAGATATGAGAACAGCCATGCAGGAGGCAATGGAAACACATTCCGGCGTGGCAGGCGTCTTTTGTACCAACGCGGACACATCAGACCTGTATCTTGAATTGGAGCAGGGAGAGGATCAGCCTGTGATGATCGGCGTGGACGCCACCTCGAAGCAGCAGAAGGCCGTGCAGGGCGGAAGAGAATACGGAATTATCTCCCAGGATCCCTACGAGATCGGATATCAGACCATTCTGGCAGCCGTGCAGGTGACGGATCCTGAGGCGGATACAGAAGCCGAACTGCAGAAAACCGTCCTTCTGGAGCCGGCATGGATCGATGGGACCAACATGGACGACCCTCAGTACAGTAACTATATTTATCATTCCTGAAATAATTAAAACCTCTGTGGGAACGGAACTGCCGTTTGCGCGGAGGTTTTTGTGTTTTGGGGAATTACTTCGTATCAGATCAGCCATACAGTGATCGGGAAGCATAAAACATGCTTGTATGTTTTTTCGAGCGGACATCTGTATGAGCTAATGACTGACTCATTTTTCCTTCACAATTATTATGTCCTGTGATATAATGAACAGGACTAATTTTTAGGAGGGGAAACCATTGAAAGAAAGAGAAAAGTTTGGCTCGAGACTTGGATTTATCCTTGTTTCGGCAGGCTGCGCGATCGGACTTGGAAATGTATGGAAGTTTCCTTACATGGTTGGCCAGTACGGAGGCGCGGCTTTTGTTCTGATCTATCTGGTATTCCTTGTGGTTATGGGACTGCCGATTCTGGTCAGCGAATTCGCGGTAGGACGCGCCAGCCGTAAGAGCGCGGCCAAGGCCATGAATGAGCTGGAACCGGAAGGCTCTAATTTCCACAAATACAGATGGATGGGTATGATCGGCAACTATATGCTGATGATGTTTTATACCATGGTCGCCGGATGGATGATGTATTACTGCTACGTTATGGCGGCAGGAAAGCTGTCCGGAGCTGATACCGACCAGGTATCCCAGTATTTTTCAGAGTTTCAGCAGTCTACAGGAACTGTGACCGTCTGGATGATCCTTGCGGTTGTTCTGGCCTTCGGTATCTGTTCTCTGGGACTCCAGAAGGGTGTCGAGAGAATCACAAAAATAATGATGATCTGCCTGCTGGCGCTGATCGTTATTCTGGCGGTTCATTCCCTGACTCTGGACGGAGCGATGGACGGCGTGAAATTCTACCTGGTACCGAATCTGGACAATATGAAAAAGGCCGGAATCGGCAATGTGATTTTCGGCGCTATGTCTCAGTCGTTCTTTACACTGAGTATCGGAATCGGCGCCATGGAGATCTTCGGAAGCTACATGGAGAAGGACAGATCCCTTGCCGGAGAGAGCTTACATATCCTGATACTGGACACATTTGTGGCTCTGATGGCCGGAATGATCATCATTCCCGCGTGCTTTTCCTTCGGAGTGGAGCCGGGAGCAGGCCCGAGCCTGATCTTCATCACTCTGCCCAACGTATTCAATCAGATGATGGGCGGAAGGATCTGGGGAGCCCTGTTCTTCCTGTTTATGTCCTTTGCGGCTCTGTCTACAGTAATCGCCGTGTTTGAAAATATTCTTTCCTTTGCCATGGAGCTCTGGGGATGGGAGAGAAAAAAAGCGGTTGCTGTAAATATTGTGCTGGTGATCGTTCTTTCCATGCCGGCAGTGCTTGGTTTCGGACCGCTGGCCGGAGTGCAGATCCTGGGAGAGGGAACCACGATCATGGATCTCGAGGACTTCATTGTATCCAATAACATCCTTCCCCTTGGCTCCGTAATCTTCGTGCTTTTCTGCGCGTCCAAAAAGGGCTGGGGCTGGAAGAACTTTATCAGGGAAGCGAATACCGGAGAAGGCGCGAAGTTCCCGGAGGGTATCCGGCTGTATATGCTCTGGGCGATTCCGGCCATTGTTGCGGTTATCTATCTGAAGGGCTACTACGATATGTTCCATCCCAAGGGAATGGCATATTTTATCCCCTGGATGCTCGTAGGTATCCTGATGCTTGCGCTTACAGGCTGGATTGCCTTTGGCCGTTCAAAGAAGAAAAAAAGATAGGAGCATGAGATTATGATAGCAGAAAAGATGAAACCATTTGTACAGAACAATTCTGCCATCCGCATGATGTTTGAGGAGGGCAGCCGGCTGAGAGAGAAGTACGGCGCAGATAAGGTCTATGATTTCAGCCTGGGCAATCCAAGCGTACCCGCTCCGGACTGTGTGCGGGAGGCGATCATTGATCTGGTAAATACCGAGGATCCTGTGGCGCTGCATGGATACATGAGCAACGCGGGCTTTGAGGATGTGCGGGAAACCATCGCGCAGTCTCTGAACCGCCGTTTCGGAACCTCCTTTTCTGCAAAAAATCTGATCATGACCGTAGGGGCTGCCAGCGGACTGAACGTAATTTTGAAGACGATTCTGAACCCGGGCGAAGAGGTCGTTGTATTCGCGCCTTATTTTCTGGAGTACGGGGCCTATGTCCGCAACTACGACGGCCGGCTGGTGGAGATCTCTCCCGATACAGAGACCTTCCAGCCGAACCTTGAGGAGCTGGAAAAGAAGATTACAGACAAAACAAGAGCTGTGATCGTGAATACGCCTCATAACCCCACAGGGGTTGTTTATTCTGAGGATACGATCAAAGCTCTCGCGGCCGTTCTCGAAAGGAAGCAGCAGGAGTATGGAAGCGTGATCTATCTCATTTCCGACGAGCCCTACAGAGAGCTTGCCTATGACGGGGTAAAGGTTCCCTGGTTTACGAAATATTACAAAAATACAGTTGTAGGCTATTCATACAGTAAATCCCTGTCCCTTCCAGGCGAGCGCATCGGGTATCTGGTGATCCCGGATGAGCTGGAGGACAGCGGGACAGTGATCACTGCCGCGGCTATTGCCAACCGGATCCTTGGAAGCGTCAATGCGCCTTCTCTCATGCAGAAGGTCATTCAGCGCTGCGTGGACGCGGAAGTAGACGTGGCCGCCTATGACAAAAACCGGCTGGCTCTTTACAACGGGCTGAAGGAATGCGGCTTCCAGTGTATTAAGCCTGAGGGAGCGTTTTACCTCTTTGTGAAATCTCCGGTTCCGGATGAAAAAGAATTTTGTGAGGCCGGGAAAAAATACAATATCCTCATGGTGCCGGGAAGCTCCTTTGCCTGCCCGGGATATGTGAGACTGGCCTACTGCGTATCCTATGATACGATCATGAATTCTCTGCCGGAATTCCGTAAGCTGGCGGCGGAGTACGGATTAAAATAACAGTTCCCGGTTATGGTGCAAACACTCATTTGTAATAACTTACGAACTGGTATAAATAGCTTCAGGCTGAATTATATTTTGTCAATTTTCTTTCGGATCTTCAGCATTTTCTGGTCAAGACTGCTGATCACGGCAGCACATTGCTGAAGCTCCTCGTCAATCAACTGGGCCTCCTTCCGGCCGCGCTTATATCTAAGCTGGTGGTCAAGGCTGGCCCAGTAATCCATAGCTGCAGTTCTGAGCTGCAGCTCTATTTTTATCCACTGGGTTTCATTCTGGAAGGCGATAGCCGTCTCAAGAATTAAATGAAGGCTCTGGTAGCCGGATTTTTTTGGTTCCCGGATATAATCCTTTTTCTTAATGATCCGGATATCTTTTTGTTTTTCCAGCAGCTCCGCGACCTGGTAAATATCGTCCACATAGGCGCAGACGGCCCGTACTCCGATCAGATCGTTTATTTTTTCCACCGCTGTCTGAAAATTATAATCAAGTCCTTTTTTCTCCAGCTTTTTGCACACGCTCTCATATGTTTTCAACCGGCTTGTTTTCTGCTGGATGACATTGCGTCCGGATTTCATGAGCAGAATCGCGTTTATGATATCCAGCTTTGTCAGAAGCAGACTGACGGCGCAGCCTCCTTTCATGCTGAATTCGCTGTCGACAAGCATTGATTTTAGTTGTTCTTTCTTTTTCACCTTCTGTTTCTCGTCCTCTATTCTCCTGTATATAAATCGCTGATTATTTCTGACTGCCATATAACTGTTCATTACTATACGCTCCTTACATTAAATAAAAAGAAAGATTATGTAATATTTTGGATATAAGGGTAAAAGTACGCCTATCCAATATCATATGCGCGCAGATGCGGAAATATGAATAAAATCATGGGAAGATTTTGCGCATAGGGTATTGACAATATGTTTAAAATGGAATATATTGTAGATGTAAGGTAGTTAGTTACTATAGTAACAAACATACAAACCAAGAGGTGATACAGTTGAACATAAATCCGAATACAGAAAAACCAATTTTTATTCAGATTTCGGAACAACTGGAGGATTCTATATTTACAGGCGTATATCCGGAGGAGACAAAGATCCCGTCCACCAATGAGATATCCGCCTTGCTGAATATCAATCCCCACACTGTTCTGAAAGGAATGAATCTGCTTGTGGATGAGGAAATTATCTATAAGAAAAGAGGGCTGGGGATGTTTGTAAAAGAAGGAGCGGTTGAGAAAATACGCCGGAAAAGGCAGGGACAGTTTTACAATCAGTTCATAGCGTCGCTGATTGCCGAGGCCAAAAAGCTTGAGATGACTAAGAATGAGATTATTTCTTTGATTGAAAGGGGTTATGAAGATGAACGGGATCCAGATTAAACATGTGACAAAGCAGTTTCAGGAGATTACCGCGCTGGAGGATGTTTCTTTTAATTTTGAGTATGGCAGGATTTATGGATTTCTGGGGCGGAACGGAGCCGGGAAATCCACTCTTATCAATATCATTGCCAACCGGATTTTTGCCGACAGCGGAGAAGTCCTGGTGGACGGTGTTCCGTCCAGAGAAAACATGAAGGTCCATGAAAAGATATTCTGTATGAGCGAGGCGGATCTGTATGACAAGGATTTAAGGATCAGGGACCATTTTAAATGGATAGGCCGTTTTTATGAAAGCTTTGATCTGGAAAAAGCATATGACATCGCGGAGAAGTTCGGGCTTGACACCAATAAGAAGTTTAAGGCCCTGTCAAAAGGCTATCAGTCCATTTTTAAACTGACGGCCGCCCTGGCGCTGAATGTTCCCTATGTGATTTTTGACGAGCCGGTATTGGGGCTGGACGCCAACCACAGAGAGCTGTTTTATGAACTGCTGCTGAGGGATTATGAAAATAATGAGAGAACTATTATCATCGCCACGCATCTGATTGAAGAGGTCGCGAATATCATAGAGGAAGTGGTTCTGATCGATAAGGGAAAGGTGCTGCTTCAGGATAACGTGGCTTCCCTGCTGGAAATGGGCTACAGTGTCTCCGGACTTGCGGAGAAAGTGGATGAGTACTGCGCCGGAAAGAACATAATAGGCTGTGACGAGCTGGGAAATCTGAAGATCGCGTATCTGCTGGGCGAAAAGACGCCTCTTCCTTCCGGGAGCGGCCTGACGTTTTCCACCATGAATCTGCAGAAGTTATTTGTGAAGCTTACTGAGAAAGGGGACTGCTGATATGAGAAATTTAAAAGCTGTGATTCAATACGAATGTACGACTTCCTTTAAATATATCTGGATCTTTTATGGGATCATGTATGCGGTGATTGCTTTTATCACTGTACTGGTGGGGATTTCCACAGGTGATTTCAGTAAAGTTACGACAAACTGCCTGGAAATAAATACCTTGATCTATGTTGGTATTCTGGGCGCCCTGGGATTCCGGGAGGATTTCAAAATGCTGATACAGAATGGCTTTACCCGTAAGTATATATTTATCGCCACCTTCTCTATGTTCTGTTTTATTTCCGGGACAATGGCTCTCGTCGATACAGCGGCGGGAAATCTTCACCATTACTTCAACCAGAACTATGATTCTGTATTTGGCGGGATTTACGGCTACAAAAATTTATTCGCGAACTGGCTGTGGCTGTTTTTGCTCTATGTGGCGGTCTGCTGTCTTCTGTATCTGGTGGTGCTTGTAATAAACAAGCTGGGAAAGAGCTCTTCCATTTGCCTGGGGATTGCTTTCGGAGGCGCTGTGTTGGTGCTGATCGCGCTGTTTAAATATGTGTTTTCCAGAGAGCTTGTAAACAGCTTCATAAATTTTATGATAAAGGCTATGGGCTTTATGGCCGATGGAACGATAAACCTTCTGTTTCCGGTTCTGACACTGCTGACAGCCGCGGCGGTTCTCGGCGGCGGAGCCTACGCCGTACTGCGGAGAACGGAATTGAAATAAAATGTGGTTTTTGATGAACACCTTTGGTAAATGTGCATTAAAATGAGAAATTCATTTTGTGCACATTTTTTTAGAAACAAGTATTGACAAATAATTAACAAACTACTATAATGTGATTGTAAAGATTGATAAATATTTAACGTTAATCATTTAACAAATGATGAACCTTAATGATTTATCGTAACAGCAGTAATATATTTGTATCCGCGCATCATCCCGCCAGATACAAAAATATGATAAAAGAAAAAACAGGAGGATTCCAAATGGCAAAGAAAGAAACAAACATCCCGGCTGTAATCGACAATGCGGAAGCGCTGGAAGCCAAGATGGCCGCGATGAAAGAGGCCCAGAAACTTTTCGCTACCTACACACAGGAGCAGGTAGACAAGATCTTTAAGGCTGCCGCCACCGCCGCTGACAAAGCCCGTATTCCCCTTGCGAAAATGGCTGTTGAAGAAACCGGCATGGGTGTTGTGGAGGATAAGGTGATCAAGAACCACTACGCGTCCGAGTATATCTACAACGCTTATAAGAGCACCAAGACCTGCGGCGTTATTGAAGAGGATCCGGTTTATGGAATCAAGAAGATCGCGGAGCCTATCGGACTGATCGCGGCAGTTATCCCTACCACGAATCCTACCTCCACAGCTATCTTCAAAACCCTGATCGCGCTGAAGACAAGAAACGCTATTATCATCAGCCCCCATCCCCGCGCGAAGGGCTGCACCATCGCCGCGGCAAAGCTTGTTCTGGAAGCGGCAGTGAAAGCCGGAGCTCCGGAAGGCATCATCGGATGGATCGATGTTCCCAGCCTTGAGCTGACGAATCTTGTGATGAAGGAAGCGGATATTATCCTTGCCACAGGAGGTCCCGGAATGGTGAAGGCCGCATACTCCTCCGGAAAACCTGCCCTGGGCGTCGGAGCCGGAAATACTCCTGTTATCATTGACGATACAGCGGACGTACGCCTGGCCGTGAACTCCATTATTCATTCCAAAACCTTTGACAACGGTATGATCTGCGCGTCCGAGCAGTCCGTAACTGTTCTTGAGAGCGTATATCAGGCAGTGAAGGACGAGTTCCAGTACAGAGGCTGCTATTTCCTGAAGGGCGACGAGCTGGACAAGGTAAGAAAGACGATCATTATCAACGGCGCTTTGAACGCGAAGATCGTAGGCCAGAAGGCAGCGGCTATCGCGGAGATGGCAGGCGTGAAGGTGCCCGAAAATACAAAGATCCTGATCGGTGAAGTAGAGTCCGTGGACATCAGCGAAGAGTTCGCTCATGAGAAACTCTCCCCTGTACTTGCCATGTATAAGGCCAAGACCTTCGACGAAGCGCTCGCGAAGGCAGAGCAGCTTGTAGCGGACGGCGGTTACGGACATACCTCCTCTCTGTACATCAATACAAATGAAAAAGAAAAAATGGCGAAGCATGCGGCCGCTATGAAGACCTGCCGTATCCTTGTGAATACTCCCTCCTCCCAGGGCGGTATCGGCGATCTTTACAACTTTAAGCTGGCTCCTTCCCTGACCCTCGGCTGCGGCTCCTGGGGCGGAAACTCTGTCTCCGAGAACGTAGGAGTAAAACATCTGATCAATATTAAGACGGTTGCGGAAAGGAGAGAGAACATGCTCTGGATGAGAACCCCGGAAAAAGTTTACTTTAAGAAAGGCTGTATGCCGGTAGCTCTTGACGAGCTGGGAACTGTGATGGGCAAAAAACGCTGCTTCATCGTAACAGACTCCTTCCTGTACAAGAACGGCTATACAAAGGGTATTGAAGATAAGCTGGACGCGATGGGCATCGTACACACCTGCTTCTCCGACGTAGAGCCGGATCCTTCTCTGGCTTCCGCAAAGGCCGGCGCAGCGGCAATGCGCGCTTTCGAGCCGGACTGCATCATCGCTCTGGGCGGCGGTTCCGCAATGGATGCCGCAAAGGTTATGTGGGTGCTTTATGAGAATCCGGACGCTGATTTTGACGATATGGCAATGGACTTCATGGATATCCGCAAGAGGATCTACACCTTCCCGAAAATGGGTAAAAAGGCATACTTTGTCGCGATCCCCACTTCCTCCGGTACAGGTTCCGAGGTGACGCCTTTCGCCATCATTACAGATAAAGAGACAGGTATTAAATGGCCTCTGGCCGACTATGAGCTGATGCCGAACATGGCGATCGTAGATACGGACAACATGATGAGCGCGCCCAAAGGACTGACCTGCGCTTCCGGTATTGACGTTATGACCCATGCCATCGAAGCCTATGTATCCGTGATGGCTTCTGATTATACAGACAGCCTTGCGCTGAAAGCCATTAAGCTGGTATTTGATTATCTGCCCCGTGCATACAAGGATGGAAACGATGTAGAAGCAAGAGACCATATGGCAAACGCTTCCTGCATGGCAGGTATGGCCTTCGCCAACGCGTTCCTGGGCGTAAACCACTCCCTCGCTCACAAGCTGGGTGCTTTCCATCATCTTCCACACGGAATCGCCAACGCTCTGGTGCTTACGGACGTTATGCGGTATAATAGTGCCGAGGTACCGACAAAGATGGGAACATTCCCGCAGTATCAGTATCCTCATACACTTGCCCGCTACGCGGAGATCGGACGTTTCGTAGGTCTTACCGGAAAGGACGATCAGGAGGTGTTCGAGAAGCTTCTTGCCAAGCTGGAAGAGCTGAAGAAAGAAATTGAGATCAAGGCTACCATCAAGGACTATGGGGTAGACGAGAAATATTTCTTAGAGACTCTGGATGAAATGACAGAGCAGGCGTTCAACGACCAGTGTACAGGAGCCAATCCGAGATATCCGCTGATGTCAGAGCTGAAGGAGATCTATCTGAAGGCTTACTACGGAACAGAGTCCAAATAAGGAGAAAGGGAGGGTATTACCATGAATCTGAAGAATAAAAAAGTATTTTTAACACGTCCCTACAAGGTAGTCTACAAAGACGGAGACCGTATTATCAAAGTATTTACGAAGGAGCACGGCAAAGCCAATGTGTTCAACGAGGCCCTCTGCCAGGCCCGCGTGGAAGAGAGCGGCCTGGATATCCCCAAGGTTCTGGAAGTGACGGAGATCGACGGAGAGTGGGCGGTAGTCATTGAGTTTGTAGAAGGAAAAACTCTGGAAGAGCTGATGAAAGAGAATCCTGAAAACATGGAAGCCTATATGGAACAGTTTGTGGATCTCCAGCTTTCCATGCATGAAAAGAAGGCTCCCCGCCTGACCCTTCAGAAGGATAAATTTGCCCGCAAGATTACCAGCCTTAAGGATAATCTGGACGCAACCACCCGCTATGAGCTGATGACACGGCTGGATTCCATGCCGAACCACACCAAGCTCTGCCACGGAGACTTCAATCCCAGCAACGTGATCGTGAGAGAGGACGGCTCCATGACGATCGTGGACTGGGCTCACGCTACCCAGGGCAATGCCAGCGGCGACGCGGCCATCACTTATCTTGAGTTTGCCCTTAAGGACCAGAAGACGGCGGATCTGTATCTGGATCTGTTCTGCAAAAAGAGCGACACCGCGAAGCAGTATGTGCAGAAATGGCTTCCGATCGCGGCAGCGGCGCAGCTCACCAAGAACGTGCCCGAGGAAAAAGAATTCCTCAGCCGCTGGACAGATATCATTGATTTCCAGTAAAAATAAAAAGTATAAAGGCGGTCCGGCAGAGCCGGGCCGCCGGACGGGAGACGGAGAAATCCGTCTCCTGTTTTTTTAAAATATTCTTTCCGTTTCCCTCTTGCAAACATTAAAAAAAGCGTTATAATAGAAATCCGGTGCGCGAGCAGCGAAAGATTATCTGCGTAAAGACGCGCCGCACTGTATTTATAAGAAAGAATGATTTTAAATATAAGAGAGGGGATAGTATGAGTAGGAACGCACAGGCAGACCGCGTGAACGTTCAGGGCGCGGATAAATCTCCTGCGGCAAAGCAGACAATCCGTGACATGACGGTGGGAAAGCCGTCGAAGCTGATCATCCAGTTTATGATTCCCATGTTTCTGGGAAATGTGTTCCAGCAGTTTTATAATGTGGCGGATTCCATTGTGGCGGGGAAATTTCTGGGAGTACAGGCTCTTGCGGCGATCGGAAGCACAGGATCTCTGATGTTTTTTGTGACCGGATGGCTGAACGGTCTGAGCAGCGGCTTCGCGATTTTGGTGGCGCAGTGGTTCGGCGCCAAGAAATATGACAAGATGCGCCATTTCGTGGCTATGTCTGTCTATCTTTCTATCGGCCTGGCTGTTTTGATGACAGTGGGATTTTTGTTTGCCAATGAGCCTATTCTGAGGCTTATGAATTATTCGGACGAGATCATGCCGGATGTAAAGGGATATATGGGAATTATTTATGCGGGCCTGATCGTCACGGCCGCGTATAATTCTCTGGCGGCTTTTCTCCGGGCCCTCGGTGATTCCAGGTCGCCGCTTTATTTTCTGGTCATATCGGCGGCCATTAATGTGGTGCTGGATATCGTCTTTATTGTATACGGCGGTATGGGTGTGGAGGGCTGCGCCTACGCTACAGTGATCGCTCAGGGGATCTCCGCTTTGCTGTGTTTCATTTACATAGTAAAAAGGTATCCTATTCTGCATTTGAAGAAGGAGGATTTCCAGATATCCCTCCAGTCCTGCGGAAGACTTCTGGCCCTTGGAATTCCTATGGCGCTGCAGTTTTCCATTACGGCTATCGGCACGATCATTGTTCAGGGAGCCGTCAATATATATGGAGAAAATTATATGGCGGGCTTTTCGGCCGCGGGAAAGCTCCAAAATATATTCGCCACAGTCTTCGCGGCCTTTGGCGTAACGATCGCCACCTATGTGGGTCAGAACAGGGGAGCAGGAAAAATAGAGAGAGTAAAACAGGGCGTGCGCTGCACACAGATTATGATCCTGGTTTACAGCGTGATCGCCATGGTGCTGATCTTCTTCTTCGGCAAATATATGACATGGCTGTTTATCAGCCCCTCTGAGACGAAGGTTACAGAAGTGGCGGTGCTTTACTTCCATACGGTTTTCTGGTGCTATCCGTTCCTGGGAAGCATCTTCCTTTATCGCAATACCCTTCAGGGTCTGGGCTATGGGCTTGTTCCCATGCTCGGCGGAGTGTTCGAGCTGGCGGCCAGAGCCGGCATTGTCCTTCTTGTGGCGGGACATACAAGCTTCGTGGGCGTGTGCCTTGCGGATCCCGCGGCCTGGATTTCCGCCCTGATCCCGCTGGTGCCCTATTATATCTATACAATGCGGAAGTGGAAGACAGCCTGAAGGCGGAGTTTCTGCGGCTGCTGACGGTTGGATAAGTCTATCAGAAAAGTGCTTTAAAACAGGGTCAGGTATGAACTGTGAAGGTCATACCTGGCCCTGTGATTTTGTGAGAAAAATTTCTGCTGGTTATTGGCTGACGAGGGTATTATTTCAGGAGGAATTGATTGCGTCACGAGGGAGGATATGTTATTTTGATATTATAGAAAGAGCAGCGTCGGTGTATTGGCATTGCACACTGACGATGACCATGTACAAAGAGCGTAAAGTATCAATAATGCAAAAGGAGGGAAGTCAAGTGGAAGTACGGAAAAAACAATTTCTTCAGGATATCACCCGAGAAAAATTGAAATTTATTGGCGAGAAGGGGGTTATAATAAGCAACGTATTTATATTTCTGGCATTACTCCCAGGCGGTTTCTGGTGGTTCGTAATCGCTGGAATATCATGGACGCTTTCTTTAAGTATGCTGATTATTGGTCAGAAAAATAAATTGATAAAGGCAGTTTTTGCAGGTTTGATTCTGCTTATATGGACAGGGATTTATATGCTTTATCTTCTATGAATTTCACAATAACTTAAACTTGTAAGGGGGATAACAGATGATAGAATACATCAAAGATTTGGAAACAAAGATAACGGAAGGAATGTCCCTGAAAGAGATCGTAGGGGTGTTTGAGCAGATGAGCCAGGAACCCATAGAAGAAGAGATGTTCCTGTTCGAAACAGGAACCTTTGATTTTACGGGAGAAGAGATGTTTTATTTTTCTATGGTAAGGCAATTTCCCAATGAAGAGGATGAATATTATCAGATCCATGTGAATGTTTTGTACGAACCCTCGGAGAAAACCAGTCAGTTTCTCACAATGGTCTGGGATGAAGATCTGGATGAAAATTTTTTTGACTATATCCGTACGTCGGAGGCTTTTGAAGCTGTCAAGGACGATAAATATGTGGATGTAGAAATTTATATGGATGAGACCTGAAAAAAGAATCTCACAGTATTATGGGGGAGAAACAACGGGAGCCGGAATATCCGGCTTCTTTTTTTGTCGATCCTTATAAATTCCTTAGAATTGGATTTTATACTGTCGGTATAAAGAAAAATCGGGAGGTTTGATATGGAACCAGATATTATTGTAATAAAAAATCTGTCCAAAAAACTGAAAGGCCAGGAGGTGCTGAAGGAAGTTACTATGCACATTCCTCAAAACTGTGTGTACGGACTTCTGGGGCCCAACGGAGCCGGGAAATCTACTTTATTGAAAATGATCACAGGACTTTTGAGACCGGATTCCGGGGCTGTCTTTTTTCAGGGACACAAATGGAACAGAAGGGATCTGCGGGAGATCGGCGCGTTGATCGAGACGCCGCCGATTTATGAAAATCTGACTGCCTGGGAAAATATGAAGGTGCGCGCTTTGCTCCTGGGGATCAGTGACAAAAAAATTCAGGAAACCCTCACGCTGGTGGATCTGGGGAACACAGGAAAGAAAAAGGCGGGAGCTTTTTCACTGGGAATGAAGCAGAGGCTGGGAATCGCGCTGGCGCTTTTGAACGATCCGAAGCTCCTGGTACTGGACGAGCCGGTCAACGGTCTGGACCCTCTGGGGATACAGGAGCTGCGGAAGCTGATAAGAAGCTTTCCGCAGAAGGGAATCACAGTGATTATTTCCAGCCATATTCTGGGAGAAATTCATAAAACCGCGGATTATATCGGTATTATTACAGCAGGCAGACTGGGATATGAGGGCAGAATCCCGGAGCAGGAGGATCTGGAAACGCTGTTTATGGAGGTTGCCGGGAAAGGAGGGGCCGAAAGATGATAGATTATTTCAGAGCGGAAAAACTAAAATACCGCCGCACAGCTATGAACGGGATTACATTTTTTATGCCTTTGCTGACAGTGGCTCTGGCAGCCTGGCTCACCCACCATTATTTTTCTGTTGACAGCTATAACTGGTGGTATATAGGAATGTATCCTGGATTTCTTGGGATTATGTGCGGCATGATCGGAGGAAAGGACAAAAGAAAGAAGAATTACACCATCTGGCCGCTTCCCTGTAAAATGGGGAGAATATGGGACTCAAAAATTCTGGTTGGAGCGGCGCTGTCGGGGATCGCCATGATATTTGTCGTCGTACTTACGATTTTTGCGGGCAGAGTGATGGAAAGTGTGCGGCATATACAGTTTTTCGTGTCTCCCTCTGTGGGAGTGCAGATCGCGGCCGGGCTTGTTATGTGGGCGACTACTTTATGGCAGATACCTTTTTGTTTGTTTTTGACGCAGAAAGTGGGTATATTCCTGATGCTTGTGATCCATATGGGGATTTATACGATTTTAGCGACAGTTGTTTCCCTGAAATCATGGTTTGCCTTATTTCCGGGAGCCATTACGGCCCGGATGATGTGCCCGGTTCTTGGCGTGCTGCCGAACGGTCTTATTCTGCAGCCCGGACAGATGACTTATTCCCCTCAGCTAGAGGAGATGAGCAGCCTGTTTATCGGAATCCCGGCAGCTCTGCTTTGGTTCGGACTGTTCTGGCTGGCAGGCAGAAGATGGTTTGAAGGGCAGGTGGCGTCAAAATGAAGCATTTGGGCGGAGGCATCCGGGGAGAAATCCTGAAGATGAGACATACCTTTTTATTTCCCTTTCATGGGGCGGTCCCGGTGCTTGGAGCTGTGATGTTTTTGCTGTATTATTCGGTTTCAGGCTGGAGTGAGCCTGCGCAGATTTCCGGTTATATAGAGATCTGCGGCATTGCTCTTCCTTTTGCGGTAAGTATAGTCTGCGCGGGAAATATCCGGCTGGAGGAACAAAATCATTTTCAGGTCTTTTTGGGAGGTTATGTCCAAAAATGGAAGGCTCTGGCAGTGAAGTGTCTGGTTCTTTCGGGAACGGGTTTTTTGACTATATTGGCAGCGGTTGTTCTTTTTGGAGCGGGATACAGCTTTCTGCTGGGAAAAGAGGGACTTTCCATGGGCGTCTATGTGTGTCTGGCAGCGGTTCTGTTTTTGGGAAGTATTCCCCTGTACCTGGAACATCTGTTTTTAAATCTGGTATTCTCGGGGGCTGTGTCTCAGTGTATAGGAGCGGCGCAGTTTCTGCTTTCCGCCTTGTTTCTTACTGGTCTGGGAGATGGAAAATGGCAGTTTTTTCCCTGTGCCTGGAGCGCAAGGGGAGCAATGCTTTTGCTGGGCGGGATCGGACAGGGACAGTCTGGCGGAGCGTATCTTTGGGAGCTGAAGAAAGCTTCCGTTATCTGCCTGTTGCTCCTGGCGGGGATCTGTGTCATAATCGGGATATGGTTTCACTACTACGAAGGAAGGCACTGTAATGATTGAGATACTGGCAGTAGACGATGACAAAGGGATACTGGAGATGATCCGGAAAGCCCTTTCCCGTGAAGGATATGTGGTGACGGTCCTGGACGATCCCATGAAGCTGGACGAAAGAACTCTTGGAAAATATCAGTTGATTCTTCTGGACGTGATGATGCCGGGGCTGGACGGCTTCAGCCTGTGCCGTAAGATCAGAAATCTGGTGGACTGTCCGATCCTTTTTCTTACTGCCAGAACAGCGGAAAAGGATCTGATGGAGGGGCTGGGGATCGGAGGAGACGATTATATCACGAAGCCTTTTGGAATCGGGGAGCTGAGGGCGAGAGTGGCGGCTCATATCCGCCGGGAAAACAGGGAGAAAAAACATGCCGTCTGTATCGGCGGCGTGCGTTTTTCTATGGAAGAAAAGAGAATTTTTTATGAGGATACGGAGATCGGATTTACGAAAGCCCAGTACAGCATCTGCGAATTCCTGGCGCTGAACCGGGGGCAGGTTTTTTCCAAGGAGCGTATCCTGGAACATGTTTTTGGCTTTGACGGTGAGAGCAGTGATTCGGCCATTACGGAGCATGTAAAAAATATCCGGGCAAAGTTTCAGAAATTTGGGGTGAATCCCATTGAAACAGTATGGGGGATTGGATATCGATGGAAATGAAAAGGAGAGGGAAGTCCATATCGGGCCTGTTTTTGAGATTTGCGGTCCTGTTCTGTATAAATACGGCAGTAATCCTTTTGGGCGGTATGCTTCTGCTGATGGGGGCGGCCCGCACAGGTTTTGTTCTTCCGGCAAATTATACGGAAACCCGGCTGACAGATCGTATGCCGGAAATCAAGGCTGCCGGAGATTTTCCTGACAGATGGCTGCCTGACGGCGCTGCTTATGGAATATACAGTCAGGAGGGAGATCTGCGAGCCGGGAATTTTGACAATAAGGAGAGCGAGGCTGCCTGGGATCACTATAAAAATGGAAATACCTACGCCTCCGCGGGGAATTATTACCGGTTTATCAAGCAGGATAACGGAAATATCTGTATTGTGAAATACGATCTGTATATGAAATATTCCCGGGCAGAGCTGAATGAAATACTTCCCGCCCCGGAAATCCTTTCGTTTGTTGTGGACGGAATTCTGATCATCCTTAATGTTGTTTTTCTTTCCAGACATTTTGCGGGTAGACTGAACCGGGAGCTTGGAAAGCTGGAAAAGATAACAGAAAAAATCGCGGAAAATAATCTGGAATTTGAAACCTCTCCGTCAGATATCCGGGAGATCAGCCAGGTGATGGGCTCCTTCTGCCGAATGAAGGATGCCCTGAAGGCGTCTCTTACACAACAGTGGGATATGGAACGGCAAAAGCAGGAGCAGCTTGCCTCACTGACTCATGACATCAAAACGCCTCTTACCATTATAAAAGGAAACGCGGAGCTTTTGGCGGAGTCGCCGCTGTCCCGGGAAAATAAGGAATGTGCGGATTATATTTTATCCAACGCGGGAGATATTGAGCGGTATCTGGGACGTATAAAAGAAGTATTGAACGGAAGCCCCGGGGGAGGGGAGGTTCATAGACTTTCATGCAGCCGGTTGGGGGCAATACTCCATGAGGCGGCGCTGCAGGTGGCCGCGGCGGAAAAGCTTCCGGCAGCTTTTGATGTGAGACTCATGGAGGGAGAAATTGACTGCTGTCCGGAAAATATCCTCAGAGCATGGAAAAATATTTTAAGCAACGCGGCGGAATATACGGATAAAAAAAGGGGAATTGAGGTTTCCGTCAGACTGCGCGACAGGGAAGATCACAAGTTTCTCGAAGCGGTCGTCCGTGATTACGGACCGGGCTTTTCCCCAAGGGATCTGAAGTACGCCGATCAGGAATTTTACAGCGGCGATGCCAGCCGCCATAACAGAGAGCATCAGGGCCTTGGACTTGCCATTGCCAGAAATTTTCTGAAGGAACAGGGAGGATGGCTGGAGCTTGGAAATCACAGCGGCGGGGCGGAAGTCAGATGCTGGATAAGCGTATTGCCCCTTGAACAGCGAGGGGAAAGTGATTTGATCAGGGATCTGTGATGGATTTTTTTGATTAGGCTGCCTGCGTATTCTTTCTGACGGCTGTTATTTTGGAACGATCACTGAGCTTCTGGTTCTTCCGGAATATCAGAAAAGAGGAATCGGAAGCAGACTTCTACAGCTTGCCCGGGAAAATGCCCCAACGCTGCTGTATTTTGGCGCGCAGCCAGGGCTGGAGACATTTTATGAGAAAAACGGCTGCAAACGAAGCCTGCAGTCTTATATAATAGAAAAGAGTGAATGATGTCTTAATATAGAAATAAACTTTTTGCTTCGGCATTTTTTTGTTTTTTTGGATAAAAAGTTGTTGACAGAAGATGGAAAGTGTGATAGAGTAAATGAGCTGTCTGAGA
>DSLMC04103__coassemble_476_pt1 | contig 31523 bp, 26 predicted proteins | sample DSLMC04103__metabat2_high_PE_018 | metagenome-assembled genome bin DSLMC04103 | reverse complement strand
GATGCATCAATTGCATTAAATACTGCCCCACCCAGGCTATCCGGGTGCAAAACGCTAGAACGGATAATTCTTTCAAGACAGTGCATCGCAGTCTCGACGCTTTTCGATAATTTTCCTGATCTCAGATAATGTCCCACCACGATCGACATAAAAATATCTCCGGTTCCCGGAAAGCGAACCGTGATCTCCTCATAAGGGATCAGCACCAGAGAATCGTGGGGAGAAGCTTTCACTGCGGTAAACATCTGCCCGTCAATATTGGTACTGGTGATTACAACTGCCTTTGCGCCCAGCATATGAAGCTGCTCCGCGATCGTTTCGATATCGGTCTCGGTATACGACTGCTTCACATTATGACCGGATAAAAAGCAGGCTTCTGTAATGTTCGGGACAATCACATCCGCAGTGGAACATAACCTTCTCATATACATGACAGATTCATCGGTTACTCCATTATATCGTTTCCCGTCATCTCCCATGATTGGGTCCACAAAGACAAGCGTGCCATTCTTCCTCTGTTCTTTACAGTACTCGTAAACTAATGCGGACTGCTTTTCGGATACGATAAAGCCTGTACAGACTGCATCAAAAGAAAACGAAAGGTTCTTCCATACGCTGAGTGTATTTCGCATATATTCTGTTGTATCCAAAATGTCAAACTGTCCGTAATCCAAAGTATTGGAAACCAGTGCAGTCGGCAGATTGAAGGTTTCATACTTTAAGTGTGAAAACACCGGGATCATTACCGACAGGGCAACTTTTCCATATCCGGCCATATCATTGATCAGCAGTATCCGGGGATTTGATTTTATTCTGTCCATCATTATACACTTCCGTTTCTCAATATTATCCTCTCCATTATACACTATTTTCAGGGGAATGGTATCCTTTTACGGCTGTTTTTCCAGCAAGACAGCCGCCTCATCTGTTATAGCTGGGGCGGCTGATACGTTCTGAAATCCAGATTATGATATTTTTCAGGACTGCCCTGTCACTTGGCCTGGCCGGTTCCCAGACTGTCGATAATGGTGATGACAAGTCCCTTGATGCTGTTTTCTGTGGTCCGGTAGGGCGCGATACGAAGTGTGTAGTACTGTCCGTTATTAGCCACTACCTCCCGGTCAATAGGCGTCAGCGTTTTCAGTACGCTCCGGGCGTCCTCCACGATTTTCTCATAGGGGAAGCTGTGAGCGAAGATCTGAATGGAACGGCCGATATCCTGTTCCATAAGCTGAAATTCCCGTCCGATATACTCTGTAAATTTACGGATATTCAAATTCCCGTCCACAAAAAGAATACCTATCATTGTGGAGGAAAGGAAGTTGGACAGGTCGTTCGTCATCATAGTCAGCTCGTCCACCTTCTGCTGATACTCCGTGTTGACAGTATAAAGCTCCTCATTCACGGACTGAAGCTCCTCGTTGGAGCTTTGCAGCTCTTCGTTAGCTGTCAGCAGCTCCTCGTTGGCAGCCTGGAGCTCTTCGTTGACTGTTTCCAGCTCACCGATGGTCTTATGAAGATCATTCTGGGATTCCAGCAGCTCCTGTTCCAGATCGGTAATGCGCCGGGCCGCTGTGGTATCAATATCATATTTTTCCTGGATACCTTCCTCCGGGGATTTTTGCTTCTGATGCTCTTCAAAAATCATGGCGGTGAGACCGCTTTCTCCCTTCTTCTGAAGAGGAATCGGATGTACGCTCAGATTTACCCGTCTGGAACCGGAAGGAGTATCTACCGGTATGTCCGCGTAAGTTACAGAAGTATGCTCGGAACGGCTGCGGCTCAGAGCGGTTGAGGCTGCCAGGCTCAGATCCTTGTTAAGGATATGGAACAGGTTGAAGGAAGCCTTCCCCGGCGCGATGGAAACGTAATCCATATAGTTTCCGAAAAAGTGGATGACATTGTTCGCCTCATTAAGTACAAGAGACGCGGGCATATATTTTTCAAGAAATTCTGTATAAATAGACTCCATCTCATATTCCTGCTTATCCAGTCCCTGAAGGCTGATGGAATGAGGCAGTATCGGCTGAAAGCTCGGTACATGGAAGGTGGGCGTCATCAGGTGATCGGTTTTTCCGGAGCTGTTGTGGATATAAATTTTTTCCGCGCTGCAGGCCGGCTTAAACACATCTGAATATTCGTTGGCCGTTTCGCTCTTTCCCAAAAACAGATATCCGCCGTTCTTTAACGCGGAATGGAATACAGCGAATAATCCCCTCTGGAGAACCGGCTGAAAATAAATCATCACGTTGCGGCAGCTGATCAGATCCAGCTTGCCGAAAGGAGGATCCGACAGCATATTATGGGGAGCGAATATGATCATCCGCCGGATATCCTTGGATATATGGTACTGCTCGTTGCGCTTGATAAAATATTTTGAAAGACGTTCCGGTGAAAGATCGTCGATGATATTATCTGAAAAGACTCCCTTTCCGGCCTGTTCAATAGCCTGGATATCAATATCAGTGGCGAAAATTTTAATATCACGCCGTACATGGAGCTCCTCCAGTATTTCCTGGAAAAGAATAGCGATGGAATAGGCCTCCTCGCCTGTAGAACATCCGGCGCTCCATACGCGGATCGGTTCTTTTTCGTTTGCGTTCTGAACGATGGGATAAAGGGCTTTTTCCTTCAAAGTCTGGAAGAAAACAGGATCCCTGAAAAAATTGGTGACTCCGATCAGGATCTCCTTGACCAGGATATTTACCTCCTCCTGGTTAATATCCAGGAATTTTGCGTACTCGGCAAGACTTTCGCAGTGATTTACCACCATACGCCGTTCTATGCGGCGCAGCACCGTTGTTCTCTTATAATGGGTAAAATCAATCCCCCGGATTTTCTTCATTACTGAGTAGATATGGGAAAAGCTTTCTTCGTCATTGGGACGCATTTCTCCGTGATCCGGCTCAATGATCGTCCGGTATTTGGAATAATGGAGAATTTCTCCGGCGATATCTTTGGGTGAAAGTATATAATCCGCCAAGCCTGTATTAATAGCGCTCCTTGGCATACCGTCGAATTTGGCGGTTTCCGGATCCTGAACGATGGTAAGGCCTCCTTTTTCTTTTACGGCCTTTACTCCATTTGTTCCGTCAGAGCCTGTACCCGACAGGATTACGGCTACCGAGTGATCGCCCTTCTGCTCTGCCAGCGAAATGAGAAATATATCAATAGGATGGTTCAGTTGTCCCTGAATGTATTCTTTAAGATAAAGCTTCCCATCCTGATAAGTAATATTCATTTTGGGCGGGATCAGATAAACCCGGTTTGGTTCCATCTCCATACCATTTTCCGCCTGCAGTACCATCATTTCCGTATATTTCCCCAAAATATCAGCCATCAGGCTTTTATAATCAGGCGCCAGATGCTGTACCACCACAAAGCTGAGTCCGCTGTTTGCCGGCATAAAACGGAAAAACTGCTGCAGAGCCTCCAGGCCTCCGGCTGAGGCTCCCACACCTACTATAAATAACTCCTTCTCTCTCAGCGTCAGATCTGATTTATAAATCTTTTGTTCTTCCATCATTTACGAATCTCCTTTTTCATCGGCCGTAAATACTTTTCCTCAAAGCTCTCCAGAGACATTGGCCGGTCATAATAAAATCCCTGGGCGCAGATACATCCGTCTTCCAGCAGCATATCCGCCTGGGTCTGATTTTCTACTCCCTCGGCGACGCAGAGCATTCCGCAGCTTTCGCAGATATGCACCAAATCCCTCACAATCATACGGGTCATTGTATTTTCAGTTATATTTTTGATCAGGCCGCGATCCAGTTTTACCGAATGAAATTTCAGCTCGGACAGCATAGTTACATTGGAGTAGCCCGACCCGAAATCATCCAGCGAGAAACGAAGGCCATATTCTCCGAAACGGCGGATCTGTTCTTCAAAGGTATTATTTTCAAAATCACCTGCCGTCTCTGTGATCTCCAGCTCTATCAGCTCCTGGGGCACCTGGGGATAACGGCTCATGACTGCCAGAACAGAGGCCAGAACAGAGGAATTCAGCAGCGTGTACCTGGAAAAATTGCTGGACATGGGATATAGAGGATATCCCTTTTTCTGCCATTGACTCATGCTGTCCAGCATCCGGTCAAATACAAAATAGTCCAGCTTCTGTATGGTTCCCTCTTTTTCCATATCTTCAATAATACGGCTGTGAGACAAAAGCTTTCCGTCTTTATCCAGAATACGCACAAGAGCCTCCGCCCCCATCAGACTGCCGTCCCTCATGTCAATCTTCGGTTGGATGAAGATCGTCAGTTGTCCTTCCGCCTGGAGCTTAGCCATTACATCCTTTTCCAAGGAGTAGTTCTGTTCCTGGATGGCCCTGAGATCTGTCGGTGAAAATTCTCCCGGATTGTCACATTCCATGATGGAACGGGCTTTTTTTACAAGATCACGCCCTCTGAACACTCCGTCGGACCAGGTGATCCCCACCCGGTACAGTCCCGTATACTGCCGTCCTATCATCTGCTTCGCTCTGGCGCACAGATTCAAAAATGAATGGTAGACCACGTCCGTACACAGAACAAGAAATTCTGTTTCATGGGTGTGAAACAGGAGCGATTTATCAAATGCTTCCCTGAGGATCTCAGAAATATGAAGCAGAAACTGACGGGCAAACTCGAAGCCCCTCAGCTCTTTCAGCTTATCGTACTCCGGAACATCTACCATCATAACGCCAAGAGAGCTGTAGCTATCCGAATCTATAGAATACAGCGCTTCCATGCAGGCGTCCAGATTTGACATCGTAAAAAATCTGTCCAAAAGAGAATCCTGCGTTCGCACATCACGGACCCGCCTTCTCTCCCTGATCAGATAGGGAAGCAGTTTTTGTATTAAGGCCGTACAATTCATATTCTTCCGGGGATTCTCAATGCACAGCATCTGTTCGGAATCTTTGTCGCTGTCCATGGGAAATATCGCGTACTGCCAGGACGATTTATCTTCTGTCTGTCTCGTCAGAATTACCTGAGCCGGATTCACCGCGTAATTGGCGATCACAGGAAAGCTTGCCGTTTTCTTTCCGGAAATAGAATGTTGTATATTGTATTTTCCCGGGCCGACCCATTCGTTGAGCATTGTCATGATCTGCTTTCCCTCTGTCAGCATCAGGATATATACGCGGTCGGCCTGATAATACTGGCCGATTTTACACAGAATTCCATTTAAAGAATCTTTCGCGCTCTCAGAGGACAGCATCAGCTCCATACATTCCAGAGCCATATCCTTGTCCTCCTCCGTCAATATATGGGAAGTTGTCAGCGCATGGGATTCTTCCGGTGTATTCAGATCCCCCGGCACCAGGTCGTTTCTGAAATGTGTCTCTTTTTCCTGACAGAAGTCCACCGTATCCGCCGCTTCCCCGGCATGCAGAACACACAGACCGGATACGGAACTGAGCATATCCTCCAGTACGAAATCATCTGATCTTTGCGAGACCGCGCCGGCTACGAAACGGATAAATCTCATCTCACGCATTCCGCTCAGGGAAATCCGGGCAAAGGAAAACGCGTTTTCCAGTCGTCTGCGTATCTGGGAGCTTGTATCGCTGTCAGGAAAAAATACCAGTAAACTACGTTCATCTTTCCATCCCACCAGACAGTCTGTATTTAATAGAACATGCAGAGCCGTGGCAATATCCTGCTCCTTCTGGCTGAGCCAGCCGTCGCAAAACAATTCTCCGGCTCCTTCTATGCTGATCTGCACTAAAGTGCAGGTGTGTCTGCTGTTATTACTCAGCAGACTTCTGATCAGCTTTTCTGTTGTTTCGTATGTATAAAGCCCCGTATACGGGTCAGTCTGTATATCCCCCCGAAGCTTCTTTTCCCATTCCGCCCTGCGGTCTCTTCTGTTGAGATAAGCGTACAGGCAGACATCCCCCGTTTCCTGGTCCCTGTTCAGATTGACTCCTATGGAAACCCAACGGATACTTCCGTCAGAGTCAACAATGCGGCACTTATCGTAAATCCAGCATCTTCCTCCGTCAAATTCGCCCAGCAAATACTCTCTGTTGAATTTTTTTCGGAAGCGCTTCACATCCTCCTCGGAAAAAAGTCTGGAAATACCCTTATCTATAATTTCATCATATGTCTGGTATTGGAGAAGCCGGATACGCTCCCTGCCTTCAAGGAGAAGCTTTTCAACTGTGTCGTAGGTAAGATTCGCCTGCAAAAAACAATACAGATTCGAGTACATATCCGACGGCATGATTCTCCGCTGCATAAAACGCGATTGCTGCCATGGAATATAGGAAAGATCCTCCTTAATACCAATGGCCTTTACCGGACTTCCATTCTCGTCGCAGAGCAGATGATAAGACATGGCTGCCCAGCCATAGCAGCTTGTCTGACGGTACTGGATCATAAAATTTCCGCTGTTCTGCATCCGTCCGGACAGCAGTTCCCACCCGAAGGCACGAAATGCTTCCGCCGAGCCGCTGTGTATTCTTCCGCTTTCAATCAGAGATTCAGGAAAATCCTGGTATATGTTATGACGGCCCTCCAGAAGATCATTGGTATAAAGCATACGAAATACTCTGGAACGGACATCCACCTCCCAGAGCTGGTAGTCCGTCTGATCCGCCACAAAGTTCAGCCATTCTTTTTTTTCGTCCAACTGCGCCTTCAGTCTCTCCAATCCTTCGGTATTGTGAGAGATTTCAATAATGATCGGCTTCCGGTCCTTGCTTCCGCCAGTGATACGAAGAAATCTGACCCGGCAGGAAATCCAGTTCCTTCCGTCAGGAGAAATCCTGTAGCAGGTGTTACCCGGCTTCCCGGTCCTGACCGTTTCCCATGCGTAAGACTCATAAGCTTCTATATCGTCCGGATGGATCTGAATCAGCTCTATGTTTGAAATTTCCTCGTCAAGGGACAGCCGTCTGTAGAAGCCAGGACTGACATATATGGGCTTTAATGAATCCCCTGCTTCAAAAATCCTCACGCCCTCGTCAATATAATGCAGCATCATCTGAGAAGAGGCGGACGAGGTCCGATCCATTTCACGCTCCGCCCATATGTCCGGAGACGTATAAATATAGTAATGGCAATTTTTATTCTTTTTTGCCATCTCGAGAGCATAATCGGCCTTTCGGGACAAATCCTCATAATCCGTTTCTTTTATAGAGGAAAGGTATACTCCAGTCGTCACTTTTATTTCTCCGGCGCCGCTTTCCTCAAAAGCCAGACGTAGCGATTGTACGATTCCGTTGATTTTTTCGTATATCGTTTTTTCTGTCAGACTGCCTGCTATAAATATCGCATACCGTCTGTTTCCAATGTCCCCCGCAATATCCGTCTGCCGGAAAAAGCGCGCAAACACATCCGATATCAGTTCAGAATATTGCTCCTCTGCCTGTTTTGGTCCGGTGTTTTCTGGCTCCTTTTCTCTGAGAGAAATCAAAAAAAGAGCGCACAAATCAGAGGGCTTCAGCCCCTGCATACGCTCTTTTATCTTCCTCATAACCGCATCTCTGTTCAGCATTTCCTTTTTTACCCTACCCCTGGGAAAATCGCTGGTTCAGCGATTTTCCACATAAGGGTGATTATGTCCTATGCACTTGCGATATCCTCTCCATATAAGGGTAATGACACTGCAAATAAATATTGTCAGTTACTTTTTTACTTTAGCATAAATTTGTTTATTCTTCAAGTGTCAGACTCTCTCTATTTTTTAAGAATCCCGCTGTATAACTAAATAAGGAGAGACATCATTCTGTCTCTCCCTATGGTGGTTTACCCTAACTCCACTCCCCAGATCTTGCAGTCCCGCGTTCCCACTACGGCGCAGTTTCCATAGACCGCGGGAGACGCCTCGATCACGCCATCGCTTAAAGAGAGTGTGTCATGCACCTCTCCTGTTTCTCCGTTCAGGAGATACATATTTCCGTCGCTGCTGCAGTACAGTACCTTGCCTGTGCCCTGGGAATCATATACGCAGACGGGGGAAGACCACGCGTAACCCGCATGATGCTCCCAGCAGATTTCTCCTGTCTCCTTATCCAGACATGCCAGCACTCCGGACGCATTGTCTTCTGTCTTGGAAACCGTCACGTAAATATAGCCGGACAGGCTGTCTGCGCCGGAAGCGATGGTGGACTGTACTCCGCCGGATACGCCGTCGTCAGTATAACATTGATAATCCGTATGCCAGATGATTTCTCCTGTTTCCGCGTCGATCTTCCATATGGGGATCTCCGCCCTGTCGCTGCTCCGCCATCCCAGCCGGAATGAGGTGCTGACATAAAGGTACAGCCGTCCGTTTTCTATGGAAAGGACAGGTGTGGAATTAGAATCGTCCAGCACATCCTGCACCCATACGAGCTGAAGAGTGTTCAGGTCAAGGCACATCAGATTTCCGCCGTTGTCAGCGATAAAAAGATATCCTTTATAGATGGCGGCGCTGTCCTCCATGCCCAGCCAGAAGCTTTCGGTACTGGACCGCGTTCCGTTATACCGCCATTTTACCGTCTTTCCCGGAGCGACGGATAAGGTCCCCGCCTCCTGGTCGTACTGCGTATTCAGTTTGATCAGATAAACGATCCCGTTTTCACCTGGATAGATCAGGGTGTCCGTCTCCTCATCCACCAGCGCGGAGCCGTCAAAAAAGCTGAGACTGCCTCTGAGAGAGAACGGATCGTTGTCTCCGAAGGTATACATGGTGCTGCAGTCCAGAAGATTGATGATAAATACTCTCGCCGTGCCTTCGTCGCTGTTGTATCCGGCTCCCACATACATAATGGGATACCCTCTGGGATCAAGCGCCCCGGCTCCCTTGAAGGTATATCCCAGATAAAGGGCGTCGCGGGTGGGTTCTCCGTCCTCCAGATCCAGAAAGTATACATAGCCGTTCATGCAGGCGTAGATCACCTCCACGAGACTGTCCTTTTCCTTCGCCCAGTCGTACATATTCATATGGGCTTTTACTTCCTTCGGCCAGCGGCGCATCAGAGGCTGGCCGGTCCATCCGCTTCCGGTCCATACGGTTCCTCCGGAGGAAAGAGACCCGGTATCGTGAGACCATTTTGAACTGAGGGTGTAATTTTTCATTTCCGCAGTTTTGAAGGAAGCCCCGTCTCTGAAATTGTTTCCACGGAAGGTAAGGATACCGTCCGCGTCTGTGTACTCCTCCCCCACCAGAAAACTGATCTCCTCGTCGGAAACATATTCTGCGGGACTGTCCAACATGGTTCCGTCGATTTCAATATCTGTGGAACTGATCAGATTTGAAGGAGCGGTCGCCTCCGTACTGTGCGGCTCAAAGGTAATTTCCTTTGTGGCGACCATATCCACAGGAGCCGCTTCCTCCTCTCCCATCCCGGCGGCCGCTTCCATGAGCTTTTCCGGCGCCTTAAAAATATTTACTTTCCCCCGAATGAGCAGAATTACAACCACAAGCGCGCAGAGAATACCCGCTCCTGCAAAAATCCTCAGCGCCGCTGGATTTTTGATTCTTTTTCCGGAAGGCCGTCTGCCGCTGGATTTCCGCTTCTGTCCGGGGCGTTTTGTTCCCTCGGCAGGATGTATCTGATTCGTCTGAGAATAGTATCCGGTTCGGGGCCGGGCGTTATTCTTATCCTTTGTATTTTTTATCTGACTGCTTTTTACCGGGGCTTCCGTCCTGTATACTGCTTCACGACGGCTTTCCGCCCGGGGAGATTCTGATCCCGTGGTTTTCCGGGAAATATTTTTCTCAGAGTTCTCCTGTCTTTTTGCCGCAAGCGCTCTCTGGCGGCTTTTATACTGGCTGCCGAACCTGCTTTTTCTCACATGAGACTTTTTTCTTTCGTTCATACGCTTTCCCTCAAAATGCCGGAGCAGGAATCCTTCCCCGTCTCCGGCTCTTACACATGTTTTTCTTATATTTTAAGTTCTTCCGCCTTATCTTCTGGCAAGTTCCCGGGTGATCTCATCCCAGGTAACGCCTTTTTCCGCCATCAGCACCATCACATGATACAGAAAATCAGAAATCTCATATTTAATCTCTTCTTTATCCGGGTTTTTGGCCGCTATGACGATCTCGGTACATTCCTCCCCCACTTTTTTAAGGATTTTGTCAATTCCCTTGTCAAACAGATAGTTGGTATAGGAACCCTCCTTTGGATGGGCCTTCCTGTCCAGGATCACGTCATAAACCTCCTGGAACACACGGAGCGGATTGGTATCGTCATATTCCTTTTTCATCAGCGGCTGGAAAAAGCATGTTTTGTTTCCTGTATGGCAGGCTGCCCCCACCTGGGCTACCTTTGCCAGAATTGTATCATTATCACAGTCCAGTGTCAAAGACTTTACATACTGGAAATGACCTGAGGTCAGGCCTTTTACCCATAATTCCTGACGGCTGCGGCTCCAGTAAGTCATCTTGCCTGTTTTCAGGGTTTTCTGAAAAGCCTCCTCGTTCATATAGGCCACCATCAAAACCTGATCGGTTTTGTAGTCCTGCACCACCACAGGGATCAGCCCGTCGCTGTTCAGCTTGAATTCTTCCCAGGAGACCGCGCTTTCAAAGGTGTCCACGGCAACTCCGGCTTTTTTACATTCCTGCTTAAATTCCAGGACAGAGGTTTCCCGGGCGCTCACATATGCGCCGCTTAAGCCCGATACGCCGGGATGCTTCAAAAAGCTTATCAGAGCATCCTGACGGCTCTCTTCTGTGTGAAGGATCACCTGCATATCCGAGGTATCCGCCACAATATCCTGTACCGTGTCCAGGGCGAGGATTCCCCCCGCGTAGGCTTCGATCCGTTTTTTATTTTCTGTAAACTCTTCCGGGGAGGAAATGCAGACGATCATCTTTTCTCTGCCGAAGCGTTTGGACATTTCCTCCAGAAGCTCGACATTGCTCTGTTTTGAAAAATTGAGCGCCACCTTGGCGCAGCCTGCGTAGATGAGCTTCTTTACATCCTCCATCCGGTTGATATTGCCTGCCGCCATTACCGGGATCTCTGACGCCTTGCAGATATCCTTAATCCGGGCAATGGCCTTTTCATGCTCCTCATCTCCGGAGGAAAAGTCGAAGACCAGAAGCTCGTCCGCTCCATTGTCGCTGTAAAAACGTGCAAGAGCTTCCACGTCTCCATTGCCGAAAAGATTTCTCTGTCCGAATCCGGTCACCGCTTTGCCGGACTGCAGATACAGACAGGGAATGATTTGTTTGTTCATCATATTTTAACTCCTTATGAAAGACTGCCCTTTGTGGAGAGCACGTCTGTGATACGCGGGTCGAAGGAAACCGCCTGATCCAGCGCCTTGGCAAAGCTCTTGAACATAGCCTCGGCCAGATGATGGCTGTTTCCGTTGGTAAGAACCTTCAGGTGCAGATTCATTCCGGCCGAATAGGAAACGGCGTAGAAAAATTCCTTTACCATCTCCGAAGACATGTCCCCGATCTTTTCTGAAGAAAATTCTCCGTCCCAGGAAAAATAAGGCCGTCCGGAAAGATCCACCGCGCACAGCACCAGGACTTCATCCATGGGAAGGATACAGCTTCCGTAGCGGCGGATTCCTTTTTTGTCTCCCGCCGCCTCCCGGATGGCGTTTCCCAGCACAATGCCCGTGTCCTCTATGGTGTGGTGGTCGTCTACCTGGAGATCCCCGTGAACGCGGAGACAAAGGTCAAAAAGCCCATGGCGGGTAAAACCGTCCAGCATATGATCAAAAAATCCCACCCCTGTTTCGATATCGGAATAGCCGCTCCCGTCGAGAACCAGCTTCAGCTTGATCTCTGTTTCCTTTGTATTTCTTTCTAAAGACGCTTCTCTTATCATAATCTGTCTCTTCTCCGTTATTTCTTTTCATCCTCAAACCGCACGGCGATAGAATTCGCGTGAGCCGTAAGCTGCTCCGCGGCGGCGAATTTCTCAATATCGCAGTGAATTTTCTCCAGGGCTTCCCGGGAATAATATACGATACTGGATTTTTTTACAAAATCATCCACCGAGAGAGGCGAGAAAAATTTCGCCGTTCCGTTGGTGGGAAGCACATGGTTCGGACCCGCAAAATAATCGCCCAGAGGCTCCGAGCTGTAAGGACCGATAAAAATCGCTCCGGCGTTGCGGACCTTCATCATCACCTCGAAGGGATTGCCGGTAACGATCTCCATATGTTCAGAGGCGATCTCATTGGCAGCCTCCACAGCCTCGTCCATATTCTCCGCGATGAGGATATATCCGAAATTGTCCAGGGATTTCTCTATGATCTCCCGTCTGGAAAGCTTTTCCGCAAAACCGTCCACCTCCCGGCTGACCTTTTCCGCAAGCTCCGCGCTTGTGGTGATCAGTATCGCGGAGGCCAGCTCGTCGTGCTCCGCCTGGGAAAGAAGATCGGCGGCCACATACCGGGGATTGGCCGTCTCGTCCGCCAGAACAAGAATTTCACTGGGGCCGGCGATTGAATCAATGCTTACATAACCATATACGGCCTTTTTCGCCAGGGCTACAAAGATATTTCCCGGCCCCACGATCTTGTCCGCCTTGGGGATACTCTCTGTTCCGTAGGCCAGCGCCGCCACTGCCTGGGCGCCTCCGGCTTTATAGATCACGTCCGCTCCCGCTTCCCTGGCCGCCACAAGGGTGGTGGGGCATACCTTCCCGTCCTTTCCCGGAGGCGTGGTCATGATGATCTCATCCACTCCCGCCACCTTTGCCGGAACAATATTCATAAGAACAGAAGAAGGATAAACCGCTTTTCCGCCCGGAACATAGACGCCTACTCTTTTCAGGGGCGTCACCTTCTGTCCGAGCATGGTTCCCTCCTCTGTGCTTGAGAACCAACTGTTCTGCTTCTGCTTTTCATGAAAGCTTCTGATATTGACGAGAGCCCTGCGGATCACCTCCACAAGAGAAGGATCCACCGCCTCATAGGCCTCCTTTATTTCTTCTTCTGTCACGCGGACGGTTTCCGCCGTGATCTCCGCCTTGTCAAATTCTCTGGTATAGGCGAAAAGAGCCTTGTCTCCTTCTGCCCGTACCTTTTTTAAGATCTCGTCCACGGCGGCTTCATACTTCCCGTAATTATTCGGGCTGCGCTTCAGGAGATTTTCCAGAATATCCTTCGTGCTGTCCTTTGTCAACCTTACTGTACGCATATTATTTCATCCCTTCTTCTCTTAAATCCTGGATCAGTTTGCGGATCCTTTCGTCCTCCATTTTCATACTGACCTGGTTCACGATCATCCGGGCGGAAAGAGGACAGATTTCCTCCAGAACCTTCAGACCGTTTTCCTTCAGGGTGCTTCCTGTTTCCACAATGTCCACGATCACCTCGGAAAGTCCCACAATGGGAGCCAGCTCAATGGAGCCGTTCAGTTTAATGATCTCTACAGTCTGATGTTTTTTATTGTAGAAATAATCCTTGGCGATATTCGGATATTTTGTAGCCACCCGGATAAGCTGATTATTGCGGAGAACCTCCCTGGCGCTTTCCGGCCCGCAGACGCACATCCGGCAGGCTCCGAAGCCCAGATCCATCACCTCGTAAAGCTTCCGCCCCTCCTCCATGATGGTGTCCTTTCCGGTAACGCCGATATCGGCGGCTCCATACTCCACATAGGTGGGTACGTCAGGACCCTTTGCCAGGAAAAATTTCAGTTTCAGCTCCTCGTTTACAAAAATCAGTTTTCTGGAGTTTTTATCCCGGATCTCCTCACAGGTGATCCCGATTTTTTCAAACATGTCCAGCGTTTTCTGGGCAAGTCTTCCCTTTGTCAGTGCGACTGTCAGATATCTCATATCAGCACTCCTCCTTCTTCTGGCGCAGTGCCACTCGTTTTCCTTCTTTTCTCAGACTCTGGGCTTTCATCACGGCCTCCCTGCGGTTTTCCTCCGCATATGTGATCGTGCAGAGCGGCTCCTCCTCCGGAAGCCGGATCTTCTGTCTGGACAAAGCCAGAAGCAGGCTGTCCACCACGATCACGAACCCGATGGACGCGGCGGGCTTCCCGAAATGCTTCAAAAGCTCGTCATAGCGGCCGCCCTTTACCAGAGGCTCTCCTGTACCGTAGGTATAGGCCTGGAAGATCATCCCCGTATAATACTGGATCTTGCTGACCATACCAAAATCAAAGCTGATATACTTTTCATAGCCGTAAATCTTAAGGATTTCATAAATCTCCTCAAGTCTCTCCACCGCCTTCAAAGCCTCCGGATTTTTTGTAAGGGAACGGGCCTTATCCAGCACCTCATAGGAGCCGAACAGATGGGGCAGCGCCTGAAAGGCTTCCGACAGAGCCGCGTCCATCTTCTGTTCCTGAGTAAGGTCTTCCACACCAAAATAGTTTTTCTGGGAGATCAGCGAACGCAGCCGTTCTTCTGATTCCTCGTCCAGTCCCGCTTCCTTCAGAAGAGACTTAAAATAATTCACCTGGCCGACGCTGACCTGAAATTCCGTAAGGCCCGCCGCAAGAAGACATTCCACCGTCATTGCCAGCAGCTCCGCGTCCGCCTCCGGCGAGCTGTCCCCGATACGCTCGACGCCCATCTGTGTAGTTTCCTTCAGCCGGCCCTGATAGCTGGAGCTGTTGACAAAAGCCTGCCCCGTATAGGAAAGGGTTACAACCTCCCTGTCCGGTGAAAAATAAGAGGCGCAGGCCCTTGAAACAGAGGGCGTAAAGTCCGGCCTCAAAACAAGGGTGTTTCCCTCTCGGTCAAAAAATTTGTAGAGATCCTTGGAGGGGATCGTTCCTACCTCCCGGCTGAACACCTCAAAATACTCAAAGGTGGGCGTTTCAATTTCTTCATATCCATATCTCAGAAACACCTTTCTGATATCGCCCTGAAGCCGGTGCTTCTGACTGCATTCTCCGTTATAAATATCCCGAACACCTTCCGGTGTGTGAAAAATCCGCTGCATATTTCTCCTCCTCACAGGCAGAACGGACGCTTTAGTCCGCTACCATGTTACTATATAAAAACCAATCAAAATTATAGTAAATTATCAGAAACTTGTCAATCCCGTAATTCAAGATCTGTTTTCAGGCCCTCAAGGTAAGGAACCAGAAATCCTCCCTGCTTCGGAAGATAAAAGGCTTCCTCCAGTTCCTCCCGGCGAAAGCTCTTCCTTCCGCCGTTTTCCATCCTCTCCCAGAATTCCAGAAGCTTTTTCAGTGTGAGATAATAAAAAAGGTTCTCATGGCTGAAAAAGAGCAGAAAGAAAGCTACTCCTCCCTGCTCTTCAAATTTTTTCATAAAAGAAACCTGATGAGGGTGGATATTACTCAGAGGAAAGGTATCGGTACAGCATTCCTTGGCGTCGAAGCATACGGGGATTCCCTGCACCGCGCCGATATAATCCACAGTACTGCGCTGCTCAAAATACGCCAGCGTGATCTGATGATGCTCTTTATCCATCCGCACCGGGGTGATCGGGGTGGGGATTTTCTGGATGAGAGCCAGATTTTTTTCTGCGTACTGTTCATTTGTCCGGTTGATCAGTTCCTCAAGGGTAGAACCTCTGAGGCCTCTGCTGTTCCATGTCGCCATATCCGGTCTTTCCTAATCCAGAAGCTTAATGGACGGGAAGTAGCGGATCACAGCCTTGCCCACGATTTCATCAAAGGTGACAAAGGTATTGTCCCAGTATCTGGAATCTCTGGAATTGTTTCGGTTGTCTCCCAGCATAAAGTAGCAGTTTTCCGGAACCTTCACCGGTCCGAAGTCTCCCAGAGGAGTCTCCCGCACAAAGCTGTCGTCCAGGGGCTCCTCCGCTCCGTCGATAAACACCTTGCCGTTTTTGATCTCCACTGTCTCGCCCGGAAGGCCGATCAGCCTTTTGATAAAAAGCTGGCTTTCATCATCGGGATACTTGAAGATGATAATATCAAAACGCTCGGGATCCTTCATTTTTTTTGAAATATGCTTGCCGAAAAAGTCAAAATTGATGCCGTAGGCCATGCGGAAGCCGAAGATACGGTCTCCTGTCATAATGGTGTTTTCCATGGATTCTGAAGGAATCTTGGCGTTGATCAGCACAACGTTATTGACTACAAGTACTACTACGATCACAATGATGATCAGTTTTACATAATCCCATATTTCTCTCCAAATATTCATAATAACTCTCCTCTAAGTGTTCTTCCTTCAGTATATATCGAAAAATCTGCGGCGGTTCCCCGTAAAAGCTCCGCCCGGAAAGCCCTTCAAAGCGTCCGGAAAGCTCCGGAAACGTCAGGCTGTATCCATGCAGAAGCTGATGCTTCAGGTGATAACGGTCGCGGCAGAATCTGTTGAAACTTTCATTTCCATATTTCCAGTCCCCCATAAGAGGATGACCCTCCGCCGCCAGATGGGCCCGGATCTGATGGGAACGTCCGGTGATCAGCCGGATCTTCAGAAGCGTTGCCCTTCCGCTGCTGCCAAGGGGAGTGTACACGGTTTCTATGGGCAGCGAGCCCTCCCGTTTGCTTTCATATACAGATACTTTATTACTTTTTGTGTTTTTATGCAAATATCCTTTGATATGCTTTTCATGCTCCAGAACTCCCTCAGCCAGGGCCAGATAATCCTTGTGGACGCTTCTGTCCCGGAAAAGCTCTGACAACGTCTGAAGGCCGGGAAGGGTTTTTCCCGCCGCTACAATTCCGCTGGTATTTCTGTCCAGACGGTTGCATACGGAAGGTCTGAAGGTTTTCAGCTCTTCCTCTGTAACAGCTCCTGTTTCCAGAAGATATCCTGTCACAAACTCCACAAGGGACGGTTCCCCGCTTCCGTCCGGCTGGGAAAGAACGCCTGCCGGCTTATTGATCAGAAGAATATCCTTATCCTCGTAAATAATGTCCAGCTCCCGGCCCGGCGCCGCTTCTACGGTTTCAGCGCTTCCGGAAAATTTCTGAAAAGTCTCGTCTGCGAGAAAGAGCTTTACCTGGTCTCCTACGGACAGCTTTTCGCTTCCTGACGCCTTTTTCCCGTTCAGGGTGATGTTTTTTTTGCGCAGCATTTTGTAAAAAAAGCTTTTGGGAGCCTCCTTCATAAGCTTGGCAAGGTACTTGTCAAAGCGCTGTCCCGCTTCGTTTTCCTTAATTATAAATTCCTTCATAAAATACTCCTACAGACAGATGGCCAGAATCGTATGCCGGATCAGCTCGTTTCTGGAGAGCTCCGGATATCGTTCGTCGGGCCTGAAGCGGATCCCCTCCTCCAGAGATTCCCTGTGGGCGTTCATAGAATCCAGACGTTCCAGATAAGGTCCAAGATCCTTAAAAATTTTTACTGTGGTCCGGAACCCGTTTCCCTTCAGAATTTTCTGGGCTTCTGTTTCCATAAAAGCAATATCTATGTTCGGATCGCTGCTGTAGCCCACTACGAGATTGCCGCAAATGGCAAAAGCGTCGATAAAAGCGCTTTTCTCATAAAAAGTCATATACATCTCATAGGACATCAGAAGCTCTCCGCTGTGAGCGGCTATCTGACGGTAGCTGTTCTCATCCATGAAAGGACTCCGGAAAAGCATGATCAGGTTCACCATGCTTTTGCAGGCCGGAAGACATCCCACTGTGGCTACTACCGTCCATACGGTCAGCCGCGTCTTAAAATATAAAAAGGCAGTAAAAAAGATCAGAAGGGGGACTGCGAACAAAACCGCTGTGACAAGCAGCCGCCTCTTCCTCTCCGCCCGCGTATAGCCGTATTCTCCCTTTCGGGCTTTTCGTTTGCCTGGTTGTGTGCTCATAAACTCTCCTTGCTGCTATTTCTTTTTGCGGTGGATATTCCGGATGGTTTTCTTCCTGGGCTTTTCCCGCTCCCGGCTGGAATTTTCCCTTTTTTTCCCGGAAGCCTTTTCATTGCTTTTTTCTTTGATTTTGTCCCGGGAACCGAAAGTCCGCACAAGGCATTTCGGGCCGCCGCCGGCCAGATCCATCCGCCCCGCCTTTTTCAGTCCCTCCAGCACCAGCCTTTTGTTGGCCGGATTCTTATACTGCATCAAAGCCCTCTGAATCTCCTTCTCATGGGGATCCCTGGGAATATATACAGATTCTCCTGTAAGGGGATGGATCCCCGTATAATACATGCAGGTGGAAAGCGTAGACGGCGTAGGATAAAAATCCTGAACCTGCTCGGGCGTGAATCCAAGATCCCGCACATACTCCGCCAGCTTCACCGCCTCCTTCATGGTACAGCCCGGATGAGAGGACATAAAGTAGGGCACCGCGTACTGCTTCTTCCCCGTCTTTTTATTTTCCGTCTCGAAGGCCTTCAGAAAATCCTGATAAGTCTGATGATCCGGCTTTCCCATATAATAAAGCACCTGATCGGAAACATGTTCCGGAGCAACGCGGAGCTGTCCGCTGATATGATGCTCCACCAGCTCCCGCAGGAAAGTACGGCTGTGGTCTGCCATTACATAATCAAACCGTACGCCGGACCGGATAAAAACTTTTTTTACCCCCGGAAGCTTCCTGAGCTTTTCAAGAAGAGCCACATAATCTCTGTGATCCGCCCTGAGATTTCTGCACGGCTTTGGAAAAAGACACTGTCTGTCCGCGCATACTCCTTTTGTAAGCTGTTTTTCACAAGAGGGCTGCCGGAAATCCGCCGTAGGCCCTCCTACGTCGTGAATATATCCCTTAAACAGAGGATCCTCCGTCATAAATCTCGCTTCTCTCAGAATAGAATCATGACTTCTGGTCTGGAGGATCCTTCCCTGATGAAAGGTAAGAGCGCAGAAACTGCAGCCCCCGAAGCATCCTCTGTTGCTGGTGAGGCTGAAGCGGATCTCCTCCAGGGCTGGAATCCCGCCCTCCTTATCATACATGGGATGCCAGGTTCTTTCATAAGGAAGATCGTAGATATCATCCATTTCCTGAGTACTTAACGGACGGGCCGGCGGATTCTGTACCACATAGCCTCTGGTTCCGTAATCCTCCGCCAGGGCGCGCGCCGTAAAAGGATCTGTATTTTTGTACTGGACGGCAAAGCTGTCCGCGTAGGCCTTCCTGTCTGCCTGAAGCTCTTTAAAGGAAGGCAGGAGAATGGGATCGTAGGCCGCGTCAAGGGTTTTACTTTTATAGACAGTCCCCGGTACGAAGGTGATCTGCTCTGCCGGAATCCCGCTCTGAAGGGCCTCCGCGATCTCCAGGATCGAATGTTCTCCCATGCCGTAGGAGATCAGGTCAGCCCCGGAGTCCAGAAGCACGCTTCTGCGTATTTTGTCCTCCCAGTAGTCATAATGGGCAAGACGCCGGAGACTGGCTTCTATTCCGCCCAGAATAATGGGAGTATGCCGGTAGACCTGCCGGATCAGATTGCTGTATACTACGGTGGCCATATCGGGACGCAGCCCCATTTTGCCGCCGGGTGAATACGCGTCCCTGTGACGTCGTTTTTTGGATACTGTATAATGATTTACCATGGAATCCATGTTCCCAGCGCTCACAAGAAAACCCAGGCGCGGTTCCCCGAACACCTGGATGCTTTCCCTGTTCCGCCAGTCAGGCTGGGGGATCATCCCCACACGGTATCCCCGGCTTTCAAGCAAACGGCTGATGATGGCGGTTCCAAAAGAAGGATGGTCGATATACCCGTCGCCTGTGATATAAACGAAATCTACAGAATCCCATCCCAGGTCTGTCATTTCCTGTTTTGTTACCGGTAAAAAATGATTCATGTATCTGCTCCTAAAACGCTACCGACTGGGCGCGGTAGCCTTCTGCGATAATATCAAGCTGTCGGTGGAAGCGTTCAAGCTGCTGCAGATCCTTGGTCTGAAAAACCCGCAGGAATTCATTCTGGATCTTAGTAACCTCTCTTACATTGGATACCTTATACAGGTTTTCGATGATCAGCAGAATATCCTTAATAAGATTGGACTGGGTTTTTGATGAATTCTGCGCGTCCATAATCTCGTTCCGCACAGAAGACATCTCCTGATCCAGGGCGATAATCGCGTCCGCGGCATTACTGAGACGCTCCGCCACGTGCAGAGGCATCTCTCCTTTATATTTGTACTGGAGAGAATGTTCGATAGTGGCCCAGAAATTCATGGCCATGGTGCGGATCTGGATTTCCGCCTGGATCGTCTTTGGTCCGTTTATGGTCTCTACCGTATAGTAGATAATGAGATGATAGCTCCTGTATCCGCTCTGCTTAATATGCTTCAGATAATTTTTCTCGCTTTTGATGGTCATATCACTGCGTTTCTGGATCATGGCCGCGACCGTGTCGATATCCTCCTCAAACTGGCAGATAATCCTGATACCCGCAATATCCTCCACTTCTTCTTCCATACGCTCAATGGGAATATGCTTTCTCTGCATCTTTTCAAGGATACTGGAAACGCTTTTTACCCTTCCCCCCACCTGCTCAATAGGGGAATACAGATCATTCTGCTTGTACTCCATAATAATATGTTCAAACTTCACGGTCAGCTCCCTGACGGCAAGCTCATAGGGACATAATATTCTTCTCCATAACTGTATTTCCATCTGACATCGCTCCTTGCAGGAAATAATAATCTGGTTCAGCATAAAAAAATGTAAAAGTTCATTTTTGACGCTTCCTGCTCATTATAGCATACTTTTGATAAGATATTAACTTTAATATACATACTTCCTGATTTTTTTCTCTAAAATTTTTAAGATCCAGTATGGATTTACGCTCATCTCCTCCTGGCGGGGAGTGGCGATATAGATTCCCAGATGAAGATGAACAGGAAACTGTCCCTTTGTTCCTTCCGGCCCGTAGCCGGTATTTCCCATATATCCGAGAATGTCTCCCGCGGATACGGCGTCTCCCGGAAGGAAATCCTCCTCGTAGGAGCTCAGATGAGCGTAATAAAAGTAACCTCCCGATGAAGAACGGATTCCGATCCGATAGCCCCCAAGAGGCAGCCAGCCCTTGTTCTCCACAGTTCCGTCTGTCATACTGATCACAGGATAATAGCCCGACGCATCCTCCCTGCCGAAAATATCGGTTCCCTCATGAACTCTCTCCCCGCCATATTCTCTCGGCGCCATCCATGTGTCTTCAAAGAAAACGTCCTCCGCCGCCACAGGAAAAAATTCTAAGTCTGTCCAGACCGCTCTGTAGCAGTTTGCCAGAAGCCTGTATTCCCTTTCCTTATATTTCAGGTACAGCTCTCTGTTGGGAGATATTGTTTCCGGTGAAAAATTCCCGTCCAGCATGGAAGCCGTCAGAAGATCCGTCCAGGCGTCCCCATCTCCCTTTTTTCTGAGCCTTTTGTATAATCCGGGAGAAAGCTTTTGTTCCCGGAATCCTTCGGAAGAGCAGGTATTGATGGAAAGCCCTGAAACAATACTTCTTTCGCGGATCAGATCTTCAAGAGAGGCCAGAAAAAACACCCATAGGATTCCGGCGGTCAACAGACAAATCCACCTTCGTCTCATTTTGTCCCTCCCTGAGTCCGGAATTCCGCCCCATACGCCGGCCCCGGCGCCCGGTCGGGCAGATATTTCCAGAACGCTTTCTGTCCTCCCCTAAATATATGAGATTCCATCGCTTTTTTTTCCGGAATTGAGCCAAAAAGATCCGGAACCTGGTTTCCCGGCTCCCGGATCTTTTTAGAGATTTGTTTTCAGAGCAAAAGCTCTGCCATTCTTTTATCGTCAAAATAATATTCAGTTTTTCAGATGAGCAAGCACCTTCACCAGGTAATCCCATACCCGTCCCGCGGAAGCGATATCCAGAACTTCCTCTGAGGTATGGATATCCTTCATATTCGGTCCAAGTGAAACACAGTCCAGACCTTCCATCTTCTTATAAAACAGCCCGCACTCCAGTCCGGCGTGGATGGCGACTACCTCGGGTTTATTTCCGTACATTTCCTCATAAACCTCTACCATCTGATCGCGGAGAGAGGAATCCTTGCGGTATTCCCAGGCCGGATAAGCGCCCTGGATCTCGTAGCTTCCCCCAACAAACTCTGTCAGGTACTGGATTTTGTCAGAAAGAGCGTCTCTGGCCGCCTCCACGGAGCTTCTCACGCCTGAGCTGCCGAAAAACTCATCATCCGAAAGCTTCACAATACCGATATTTGTAGAGGTTTCTACCAGGCCCTCAATACTTCCGCTCATCTTCTGGATGCCGAAGGGAACCTCCATCAGATAAAACAGCACCTTTTCCCTGCTTGTGGGATGAAGCACCATCTCAGAGGATTCGCCCATTTCTCCGATCTGGATGGTAATGCCCGCGTCCGATCCGGCATATTCCTCTCTGAGCTCTTCCTGAACTTTTTCCGCGTATGCCCGGACAGCCTCTGCATCCTCTTTGCCGATCAGGATCTCTGTCACGGCTTCTCTTGTGATGGCGTTGTCCTTCTGACCGCCTTCCATGGAAATGATCTCATATTCCGCTTCCTTCTGAAGTCCGTAGAGAAATCTCCCCATAAGGACATTGGCGTTGGCACGTTTTTTGTCAATCTCCGCGCCGGAATGTCCGCCCATAAGGCCGCAGATCTTTACCTGAAGCTTCTGGCCCTCTGCCTGTACTCTCTGCACCGGGATACGGCTGATAGCGGAAAGTCCGCCCGCGCAGCTAATCCAGAGGCTTCCCTCCGCCTCAGAATCCAGGTTGATCAGTCTCCGGCCTTTCAGAACGCTGCAGTCCAGACCTACCGCGCCAAGAAGTCCGATCTCCTCATCTACGGTGATCAATACCTCCAGCGCCGGATGAGCGATGTCCGTGCTTTCCAGAAGCGCCAGTCCGTACGCCACCGCGATTCCGTCGTCGCCTCCAAGGGTTGTGCCGTTTGCGGTGATATATCCATCCTTTACGGAAATATTCAGTCCGTCTTTTGTAAAATCATGCTCCACATCCGGTCTTTTTTCGCATACCATGTCCATGTGGCCCTGGATAATGACCGTGGGCGCGTTTTCGTAGCCTTCTGTGGCCGGTTTGTAAATAACAACGTTATTCAGCTCGTCCTGCACATACTCGAGACCATGCTCTTTCGCAAAGCTTACCAGATAATCGCTGATCTGTTTCGTGTTTCCTGAGCCATGGGGAATTTTACAGATTTCCTCGAAATAGTAAAATACTCTCTTCGGCTCGCAGTTTTCCAATACTCTCATAATTGGTTACCTCCATTTTTGCCTTCATATTTATTTTATAAACACCATATATTTTAAGAAAAAAAGGTGTCTGTATATGAAGCGGATCTTATCTACAGCAGGAATCCTTCTAATGCTTCTTTTTTTATTGAAATATCCTCAGGAAGCCCTCGCCGCCTCCCGGGAAGGCATGGGACTGTGGCTGAATACCCTGATCCCGACTCTTCTTCCTTTCCTGATACTGACCGGCTTTCTGATCAAAACAGGAGCCGCGGAAAAGCTGACCGCCCCCGCGCGTTCATTCTGGAACACGTTTATAGGCATCTCACCATCAGGGGCTTACGCGCTGATCCTCGGACTGCTCTGCGGATATCCCATGGGCGCGAAAATCACCTCAGACATGTACATGCACGGAAAAATCGGACGCAGGGAGGCAGAATATCTTCTCACCTTTACCAATCATGCCAGCCCTGTTTTTATTAATACCTACATGCTCCATATCTGTCTGAAGGATCAGGCGGACGCCGGGAAGGTATATCTGCTCCTGCTTCTCTCCGCCGCGCTGACCATGGTGTTTTTCCGGTTTATCGTGTTCAGAAACCAGACGATCACGCAGGAAAATATTTCCACTTCAAAAATGGAGCCATCCGAACCTGGTTCCCTGGGAACGCTGCTGGATACCTCCATCATGAATGGTTTTGAGACAATCGCCCGTCTGGGCGGCTACATTCTCCTTTTTTCCATTTTGTCTGCCTGGGTCAGACATTATTGGAAAGCCGGCACATTCGCACTATGCCTGCTTCTGGGAAGTCTGGAGCTTACCACAGGACTCCATTTTCTGGCCCAGAGCGCAATGCCCTTCGGCATCACATATTTCTGCGCAATGACCATGGTCTCCTTCGGGGGGCTTTGTATTCTTGCTCAGACAAAAAGCGTTCTCCACAAAGAACTGTCTGTGATGCCTTATATCTGTGCAAAATGCGTGAATGCGGCGATTGCTGCAGCTCTGACCTTAGTTTTCCTCAAGGTCGTCTAAAAGCTCATCATCCTCATGATCCTCTGTATCTTCGTGATAGGAACCAGTGATGGCCGCTGCCTGCGCAGTCTGCGGCGCAAGCTCCTGACGGTTATGATTTACTACGTCAAGACAGCTCTGAAGCGCCTCAATGAAGCCCTTATATTTGCCGCCGGCATCTTCCAGCGTCTGATCCAGAACGGATCCAATATTCGCCATCATATCATCCGTATAGGTGATGGCGCTCAGACGGATGCTGTTAGCGTCCTGAGTAGCTGAATCGAGAATTTCCTGAGCCTGCTTATTGGCCGCGTTGATCGTATCGTTGGCCTGGGCGTATGCCTTCTGCATGATCTCATGCTGGGTTACCAGCTCCTGCGCTTTCGCCTGAGCGTCTGCGATGATCGCGTCCGCCTTTGACTGAGCGTCCTCAAGGATGGCGTCCTTGTTGTTGATGATCTTCTGATAACGCTTGATCTCATCAGGCGTCTTCAGACGAAGCTCTCTCAACAGCTCGTCCATTTCCTCTTTGTTTACGATGATCTTTGCTGTAGACAGCGGCTGATATTTACAGCTCTCGATAAATTCCTCGATATCATCAATAATCTGTTCAATTCTGCTGCTCATTTTACACTCTCCTTATTTGCTTTTCTTCCTGCATTTTTGCGCACAGCGCCTGTATGATCTCAGGCGGCGCAAATTTCGACAAATCACCGCCGAAACGGGCAACTTCTTTCATAATTGTGGAACTGACATATGCATATTCCAGACTGGTAGTCAAAAACACCGTGTCAACATCAGGAGCCAGAACCCGGTTGGTCTGCGCCATCTGAAGCTCATATTCAAAATCCGTAACAGCGCGGAGTCCGCGCACGATCACCTGAGCCTTATTTTCTCTGGCGAAATTCACAGATAATCCGTCAAACGGCCTGATGACAACATTTGGTATATCCTTTGTCGCCTTTGCTAATATATTAACACGTTCTTCTACAGAAAACAACGGACTTTTTGCAGAATTATGCAAAACGCCCACCACTACTCTGTCGAACGATACGCTGGCCCTGCGGATAATATCCAGATGGCCGTAGGTGGCCGGGTCAAAGCTCCCGGGATAAACTGCAGTTATCATGTGTATTCTCACTTTCTTTTTCGCAAAAAGACATGCTTATTGGTTTTGTATTCCTTGGAACGGATCATGTCATAGCCGAGCTCCTCCGCATAGGAAAAATCTGTATGCAGCTCCGCCTCGATAATGATCAGCGTCTCCCCGTCTGCCAGCGAACTTCCGGCCAGATACTCAAGAGCCTGCCGCTCCAGTTCCTTTCCGTAAGGAGGATCCATAAAAATACAGTCGAAAGCCTCCTGACCCTCCAGTGACCGGAGAGCCTGAAGAACATCCATGGTCAATAGTTTACCATCTTCCACCAGTTTTGTAAACGCCAGATTCTCGCGGATGCAGGCGCACGCCCTGGGATTCTTTTCTACAAATACGGCGTAAGAAGCGCCTCTGCTCAGGGCCTCGATCCCAATAGCGCCGCTTCCGCTGTACAGATCGAGAAAACGGCAGTCGGGAAGCTCCGGCTGCAGGATATTAAACAATGTTTCTTTTATGCGGTCTGTGGTAGGCCGCGTATCAGGACCCGGGAGCGTCTTCAGAGGAAGTCTCCGGGCTTTTCCGGCAATTACTCTCATTTCAGATTCAGTCTCCAATCCAGATCACCGCGTGCAAGACCCAGGATCAAAAGTTCGGCTGTGGCAATATTGGTAGCCACAGGGATATTATATCGGTCGCAGCGCATAACAATAGCTGATATGTCCGGTTCCTTGGGATCCATCATGGCAGGATTATAAAACAGAATGACCATATCAAAATCTTCTCTCTCGATCATCTCCATAAACTGCTTGTCCCCGCCCATACTTCCCGCGAGAAATTTGTGCACATGGAGGTTCGTCACTTCCTCGATCCGCCTTCCGGTGGTACCCGTAGCATAAACCTCATGCTTAGAGAGAATATTCTTATATGCGATGCAAAAATCTTCTATCAGAACCTTTTTACTGTTGTGTGCGATAATTCCTAAATTCATGGTTCACTCTCCATTCTCACCAATACACTTTATATTCTCTGATATTATAACAAGTCACCAAAAAAAGCGCAATAAAATCTTGTAAAATATACAAAGTTCATAGAATATTAATAATTACTATTTTCTGGAAGCAGATGCAGTAACTTCTAGTGTATTATTATTTTTTTTTCACATACTACCAGTGTAACACCAAACAACAAAAACAACCAAGGAGGAAATGAATAATGTCAAACACAAATTCTTCTAACAAAGCAGTTGTTCCGGAAGCAAAAAGCGCTCTGAACCGTTTTAAATATGAAGTGGCAAATGAACTGGGCGTACCGCTTACCGACGGTTACAACGGAAACCTGACATCCAAGCAGAACGGATCTGTCGGCGGCTATATGGTCAAGAAAATGATCGAGGCCCAGGAAAGACAGATGTCCTCAGGATCTCAGAGCGGACAGATGTAAATAGTAAATTCAGATCGCATCATATCTGAATTCTGACGCGCAAAAAGACTCAGGCAGCAAAACACGCCGCCTGAGTCTTTTTCGCACTTCCTGTAACGGCGCCTGAGAAGGGCCGCCGCATGTCCTGTGAAGGCTTCCGGTTATAAACCGAGGAAACCGGTGATCTCACCATTCATCACATAATGCGCTCCATTGTCTTCTGGTTTGATATATACTTTCAGGTCTGTAAGCTCTTCTTCCTTCTTGTCCATCTCGTCAGTCCATATTTTCTTGATGCTTTCCACTACGTCTTTCGCATATACCTCTTTGCCCCAGAACTGTACATATACCTCTGTATTTGCAGCAGCGGCTTTTTTGGCCGTTCTTCTGGCAGCCGGTTTCTTTACAGGAGTCTTTTCAGCAGTCTTTTTGGCTGCTGCCGTCTTTCTGGCGGGCGCTTTTTCAGTAGTTTTTTTTGCCGCTGTTGTTTCCTGTGCGGCAGCAGTTGCAGGAGCCTCTTTTTCGATAGCCTTTTTTGCAGTTGTTGTCTTAGGTTCTGCTTTCTTTGTTGTTGTCTTTGTAGCCATAATAGCCTCCTTACAAGGTGAAATAAAAATTGTACTGTAATAGGATACTACGTTTTATATTTTTTTGCAACATTTTCTTCTGTGCAATACAGTGTCAGCGTTCAAAAGCAGTTGCAATTCGCAGGCTCCTGCGGACTGTAATGGTTTCAGCATACGGGCGCATAGCTTGACAGCCAGTGTCAAACTTGCGAGTACACAGTAACAAAAAGTGCTCTCTACAGACCGAGATTCTCCAGGGCCGCTGTCTGTCCGGCCTCCAAAAATTTTCTCAGACTTTCATGCTGGGCAAGGGACAGGTCCGGGTCTAGAGCCAGGATTTCCCCGGCCGCTTCGCTGGCCTCTTTCAAAATACCGGCGTCATTGTAAATATCTCCGATCCGGAATTCCATCAGACCGCTTTGACGGATGCCGAAAAGATCTCCCGGTCCTCTCAGCTTCAGATCCTCTCCCGCGATAAAAAAGCCGTCGTTGGATCTGTTCAGTATTTCCAGTCTTTTGGATGTGGTCTCCTCGTTATTTCCCTGAACGAAAATACAGTAGGACTGATATTCTCCTCTTCCGACACGCCCCCGGAGCTGATGAAGCTGCGCAAGACCGAACCGCTCCGCGTTTTCCACCATCATAACCGTCGCGTTGGGAACATTGACTCCAACCTCAACTACAGTAGTAGAGACCAGCACCTGTATCCCGCCTCCGGCAAATTCCTCCATGATATGGTTCTTTTCCTTCGGTTTCATTTTTCCGTGAAGGGCAGACACTGTTATCTCTCCCGGCAGAATACCTTTCAGCTTTTTTGTATAGTCCATGACATTTTCCGCGTCCAGGCCCTCGCTTTCCTCTACCATTGGACAGATCACATATGCCTGGCGGCCCTCTTTTATCTGCCTTTCTATGAAGCTGTATGCCTTTGGACGGTAAGAGATGTCCACCACACAGTTTTTGATCGGCAGGCGTCGGGCCGGAAGCTCGTCTATAACTGAAATATCAAGATCTCCGTACAGGATGATCGCCAGAGTACGGGGAATAGGCGTCGCGCTCATAACAAGCACATTGGGCGGCGCTCCTCTGGTAGTAAGAGCCTCGCGCTGCTTTACGCCGAAGCGATGCTGCTCGTCTGTGATCACAAGCCCCAGGCTTTTGTATTCCACCGCTTCCTGGATCAGCGCGTGGGTTCCTATAATAACAGATACCTCGCCTGTTCTTATCTGCTCATATATGATCTTTTTCTCCCTGGCCGTACTGGATCCCGTCAGGAGTACGCATTTTACAGACAGCTCCTGTTCCCCGGCCAGCTTTCTGAAAGCCTCGTAATGCTGGCGGGCCAGCACCTCCGTCGGAACCATCAGGGCGGACTGATATCCGTTTTCCCAGGCCAGTATCATGGCAAGAAAGGCAATGATCGTCTTTCCGCTGCCTACGTCTCCCTGAACAAGCCGGGACATCAGCGCCTGGCCGGAAAGATCCCTCTCGATCTCATGCCAGGTGTTTAACTGCGCGTTTGTAAGCCGGTAGGGAAGCCTTTCTATGATCTGCTCTGTGGTCCAGGTTTTTTTCATAGGAAAGGAGTTTTCCGCCTCCTCCGTTTTTTCCTTCAGAAGCTGCACGGACAGAATAAATAAAAGAAACTCGTCGAAAACCAGTCTCCTTCTCGCCTTTAGAAGCTCCTCCATATTTTGGGGAAAATGAATCGTATTCAGCGCGTAATTGATATCCGCCAGCCTGTATTTTTCCCGGATCTCATCAGGAAGATATTCGGACTGAAGAGAACGGTCCTCCAGCACCTGACGCACCAGTTTTGTAACCATTTTGTTGGACAGGCCTGCCGTAAGGCGATAAACCGGCTGCATACTGTGAAGAATTTCCTCATAAGCCGCCGGAGTAAAAATTTCCGGATGCTCCATCTGGAGCTTTCCCTGTTTTTTTACGACTTTTCCCCGCAGCACAAAAAAACTGCCCTTTTTGAGCGTGCTTTTCAGATAAGGAGCGTTAAACCAGACGGCCGCCAGACGGCCTGTGCTGTCGCCCACTGTTACGGAAATCACCTGCAGATTTCTCACCGGATTCACGTAAACGCCGGAGCATACCGCGGCGGAGACGGCCTGAACCGTCCCCTCCTTTAACTCTGCGATACTCTCCGGCTTTTCATATATGTCGTAATTCCTGGGATAGTAACGAAGAAGCCCTTCTGTGTCATAAATCCCTGCCTTTATCAGAAGCTTTTCCGTTTTCTCTCCCACACCCTTTAAGGTTCTTAAGCTTTTTCCCATTTTTACTCTACGGAAACGATATAATAATAGATCGGCTGGCCGCCTCTGCTCAGCTCTACCTCGCAGTCAGGGTACTTTTCTTCTACGGAAGCCGCAAGCTCTTCCGCGTTCTCCTCTGTGATATCAGCGCCGTAATAGATGCTGATGACCTCCGCGTCCTCCGTCATCATGGCTTCTATTGTAGTGAGCGTCACAGCCTCCCTGTCCGCGCCCACGGCAAGGATACCGCTGTCGCCGATTCCCATGATATCGCCTTCATGGATCTCTTTATCGTCAATCCTTGTATCTCTTACCGCGTAAGTGATCTGTCCTGTTTTTACCTTAGAAACAGCTTCCGCCATTACTTCCGCGTTCTCTTCTGGGGATTTTTCCGGTACATAGCTGATCATGGCTGTGATTCCCTGAGGAACCGTCCTGGTAGGCACAACGATGATCTGCTTGTCTTCCGTGAGATCTCTGGCCTGGTTGGCCGCCAGAACAATATTTTTATTATTGGGGAAAATGTAAACGGTCTTCGCACGCACCTTATCGATGGCGTTCAGCATATCTTCCGTACTTGGATTCATTGTCTGGCCGCCCTCGATCAGATAATCGACTCCAAGCTCCTTGAAAATATCTGTCAGGCCCTGTCCGGCAGAAACCGCGATAAATCCGGCCTCTTTTTCCGGAGTCTGGGCTTCAAGAGCCGCCTCCTGCTCCGCCTGCTCTTTCGCGAGCTTTTCCGCGTCCTTGATCAGCTTCTCCTGATGCTCTTCTCTCATGTTGTCTATTTTCATACGGGAAAGCGCGCCGTAGGTAAGCGCCCTCTCGATCGCCTGTCCCGGATGATTGGTGTGCACGTGAACCTTTACGATCTCATCATCCGCCACAAGCACGATGGAATCCCCGATAGAGGTAAGAAACTCCTTAAAGCTGTGTTCTTCCTCCTCAGGCATCTCCTTGTCGAGAAGGATGATAAATTCTGTACAATATCCGAATTTGATATCTGCTTCCGCCTGGGGAGAGATCTTTGTCACGGAGGAAATTCCGCCGCTCTTCTCAAACGCTGAATAATCAACCTCTTTTCCAAGATATCCGTCCACAGCCCCTCTTAATACTTCGAGAAGTCCCTGTCCGCCGGAATCCACCACCCCCGCTTCCTTCAGCACCGGGAGCATCTCAGGAGTCCTGGCCAGCGTATCTTCCGCGTGAGTAAAAACTGTCTGGAAAAACGGAAGAAGCTCGTCCGCGTCCTCCGCGATCTCAGAAGCCTTCGCCGCCGCCTCTCTCGCAACGGTAAGGATCGTTCCCTCCTTCGGCTTCATAACTGCTTTGTAAGCAGTCTCCACAGCCTTCTCCATGGCTGCCGCGATTGCGGGCGCGTCAAGCCGGGAAGCCTTCCTGACGCTTCTTGTGAAGCCCCTGAGAAGCTGCGAAAGAATAACGCCCGAGTTTCCTCTTGCCCCTCTGAGAGAGCCGGAAGAGATGGCTTTTGCCAGAGTCTCCATATCGGGATCCTCAAGAGCGCTTACCTCCGAGGCCGCAGACATAATTGTCATCGTCATATTGGTCCCTGTATCGCCGTCCGGCACAGGAAATACATTCAGTTCGTTTATCCACTCTTTTTTTGCTTCCAGGTTCTTGGCTCCGGCCAGAAACATTCTGGAAAGTATTTTGGCATCTATGGTTTTCTCGCTCACCACAAGTTCCTCCTCTACATACTTAGTCTATGGCACGGACGCCTTCTACATAGATATTGATCTTCTCAATTTCCATGCCGGTAAATTCCTCTACCTTATATTTGACGTTGCTGACGAGATTATCTGCGATCGTGCTGATATTGACACCGTATGCCACGATTAAATGGAAATTCAGCCGGATTTTGTTTTCTTCTGTGATCGCCACGCTGATACCATGCTTCAGGCTGTCCCGGCGCAGCAGCTTCACAAGACCGTCCTTCATACTGACTGCCGCCATTCCCACAATACCAAAACATTCTACCGCGACACTTCCCGCATAGGTAGCGATCACGTCGGTATCAATGACAATCTTCCCGAGTCCAGAGTCTATATGTCCATTCATACAGGTACCTCCAAAATTTTTAATATGTATGTATTATAACCTCTTTTTAATAAAAAAGGAATATTATTTTTACATTT
>DSLMC04103__coassemble_466_pt1 | contig 32330 bp, 34 predicted proteins | sample DSLMC04103__metabat2_high_PE_018 | metagenome-assembled genome bin DSLMC04103 | reverse complement strand
TGTTGTCGTTTTTCTGGTTGCTTTTGCCATTTTAAAACTAACCTACACTTTCCTTGAATTAATTCGTTTATTGTCTGCCTCAAAGAAACAAAATCACTGGAACCGTGAATTATTTCTTCTTGTTTGCTACTGTTCTCTTAGGACCTTTGCGGGTTCTCGCGTTTGTCTTGGTCTTCTGTCCACGAACCGGAAGTCCTTTACGATGACGGATACCTCTATAGCATCCGATTTCCTGCAGTCTCTTAATGTTCAGAGCGATTTCACGGCGAAGATCACCTTCTACCATCATTGTCTCGTCAATAACAGCGCTGATTCTCTTTACTTCATCATCAGTCAGATCTCTGACGCGTGTGTCAGGATTTACTTCTGCCTGAGCAAGAATCTTGGTTGCGCTTGGTCTTCCGATACCATAAATATAGGTAAGACCGATTTCTACACGTTTTTCTCTTGGTAAGTCTACACCAGCTATACGAGCCATGTACTGTTTCCTCCATTTTCCATTTACTGAAAGCCTCACATCGTACACCACTTGCTGTTCGCAAGGTGAAATGGGGTGCATCTTCTGCGCCGCTTCCGTTTTTTGTTCCTAATTGGGGCGCCTCGGTAAAACGCCCAGCCGTCTCCGGCGTGAGACAGCCTTTCCGAAATTGCGGCTCTGCCGCCGCTGTTGCCTCTCGGTATTAGGCAATACATGCTTTCATAAGATTACTAAACAGTCCGAACAACCCTTCCGGGTGTATCAAACTACAGCCGCACGTTTCACAAACATCAACCCTGTCTCTGTTTGTGTTTTGGATTTTCACAGATAACTCTGATAGATCCTTTTCTTTTAATGATCTTGCATTTTTCGCAGATCGGCTTTACAGATGATCTTACTTTCACTGGAAATCCTCCTTCCGTAATTTAGGCTTGAATCTGCAGTTATGGACGCACTCCTAGCGCGTTCGCATTATAGTCTACCATCATCCCCTGGTAATTGCAAGCACTTTTTTAATTTTTTTACAGATTTTGGATGCCAGAGAGCGGGCGGAGTTCTGCCTGTATTTTCTTCAGGCAAAATTCCGCCCCGACTGTCATAAATCATTTCCACTATCTCCGTCTGTTCCAGACTCCGCCGGCAGCTTATTGTCATTCACCCAAAACACTCTGCTCCGTCTCCGCTCCCTGGAAGATCTGTGCGATAGGCGAATCCGCCGAAAGAATGACGGTCTTATTTTCTCCCTTCATGGAATTCTTCAGCGCGTCAAGACTGCGCACGAAGGAATAAAATTCTGTTCTTCCTTCCTCACCATATGCCTCCGCGAGGATTTTCATATATTCCTGCTCGCCCTCCGCTTCCAGTATCTCCGCCTGTTTTCTGGCGTCGGAAATCTGAATGGCGACCTCCTTATCCGTGGTGTTGCGGATGACCTTTGCCTCCGAGCTGCCTTCCGCGGTATAGGTGGCCGCGATATTGTCCCGCTCGGAAATCATTCTTTCATATACCGCCTCTTTGTTATCATCCGGCAGATCAAGCTGCTTTGTTTCAAAAAGCATGATCGATACTCCGTACTGCGCCATGTTCTGGTCCACGGCCTTCATCACAAGCTCTGACAATTCCCCGTCTCTGCTGGTGATCACCTCATCCTGGGACATACTGCTGATGGCGTTTTTTGTGGCGTTGTAGATCGCTGTATTGATCCTGCTCTCTCCATTTTCAATAGAAGAGTTCAGCGTCTGCGCGAATTTCAGCGGATCACTGATTTTCCAGATCACATAGCTGTCTGTGATCATGGTCTTTTTATCTCTGGTGATCACATCCGAAGGAGCCAGGTCATACAAAAGCGTCTGCTTCGGAAGAGTGGCCGTACTCTCCACAAAAGGAATTTTCAGACTGATACCAGGTTTGTCGATCACTCTCTGTACCTTTCCGAACTGACGGATCAGTTTATATTCATTCTGCCTTGTCACCGTCACGGACATTCCCGCCGCGAGGAGCACTGCCGCCCCCGCTAAAATAATGATGGCACGTTTCTTATTCATAATCTTATTCACCTCCCGTTTCATTGGAAACCGCTTCCGAGGACGCATCCTGCCCTGTTTCCGCCGTAGTCCCGCCTGAGCCTGTATATGACGAGGCCTGACCGTCTTCTGCCTGTTTTTCTCCTGTAAATGAATCCAGCGGCAGAATCTTCTGGGTTCCGTCTCCGTTGTCTATGATGAGCTTCATATCCGGAAGAACATCCTCCATAGCCTCGTAAAACATCCTGAGCTTTGTTACGTCCGGATTTTTTATATATTCCTCGTACATGGCGTTGAAACGGGCCACCTCGGCCTCCGCCTCATTGATGCGGACCTGCTTCGCCGCCTCGGCGTCCTGTATGATCTGGTCTGCCTGGGCCTCCGCCTCCGGAAGCTGTTCATTCCTGTATTTGTTGGCGTTGTTCACAGCGGTCTCCTTCCCCTGCTTGGCGGTTTCCACTGCTTTAAACGCACGCATAACCTCCTGCGTCGGGGGCTCGGAATCCTGGATCGTGATATTCACAAGCTGGATCCCCACGTCCTGCTCTTCCATTTTTCCCATGATCATTTCTCTGATCCTGGCCTGGATCTCGCTTTTTCCCGTTGTAAGCACGTCGTCCACAGAATAGCTGGCGATCACAGTCCTGATGCAGCTCTGGGAAATACTTTTAAGGATCTCCACCGGCTCCTGGGATGTGTAAAGATATTTCACCGGCTCCGTTATTCTGTATTCTACAAAGAAATCCACATCAATAAAATTATAGTCTGACGTGATCATGATACCCTCGTTTTGGACAACCTCGTTTGTATCTTCCTGGTACCCGATAGGAAAGCCCTGTATAGTTGTGTTTACCTTCTGCACTTTCTGCACAAGAGGTATTTTAAAATGAAGTCCTGTGTCCGTTACAGCCTTCGGTACGCCGAAGGTTGTGAGAACCGCCTGCTCCTGTTCCTGTATCTGGTATGTACAGTCCGTGGCGATAATCCCCGCCACGACTACAACCGCCGCCGCGGCGGCAATTCTTTTGGCCGCCTTTCCCGGCCTTGGTCTTTTTGGCTTCCATCTTTTTTTCAGATCGTTCATATTCATGTTGAACTCGTTCATTGTCCCTCCTTCTTGCCGCCTTCCGGCGGCATTTTCATGTATTCTCAGTTCAGCTCATACAGATGTCCGCTTGCAAAAACATGCAGGCATGTTTTATGCTTCCCGACCACTGTATGTCTGTTACAATATTTTTTCTTCCCCTCCTGTCTCTATGGAAAATCTTTTTCAGCTTAGTTTCAAAAGAGTATCCTGTCACAATCCTCTTTGATCATGGAGCTCCATCTCCTGTAGAAAAGAAAAAGACTTTTATTCCGGACAGGCGATACCTGCCTCAAAATAAAAGTCTTGCTGTTTGCTTCATATTGCGAATACCAGTCTCTGGTATCGTGCTGACGCTAATATGTACCACCGCCTAAAACACAATCCCGGTCTCAAATCAGTGGCCGCTACTCCCTTTTCTATGGACGAGATCATATCATATGCGGGGAGCAATTACAAGTTATTTCTTGCAAATTCTGAAAAAACATGATAATGCACAAAAAGGGTCTCTGCTTTTTGTACAGTTATCTCACAAGTCTTTCAGTATTTCAGCTCCACATTCTTAATGTCCGTGATCATCATATGTCCGGGCGCGTGGGTGATGGCGATGGACGGCTTTGATTCCATTACTACGTTCTGGGGAGTTACTCCGCAGGGCCAGAACACAGGAACCTCGCCCTCGCGTATCGTCACCATATCGCCGAAGTCCGGTTTGTTGATATCCTGAATACCGATCGCCTCGGGAGTCCCGATATGTACAGGCGCACCGTGAACCCGCGGCATCTCTCCGGTGATCAGAACAGACCTTGGGATCAGCTCATAGGGAATGGGCCGCATACTGACTACCATGTTTCCATGGAATGCACCGGCAGGCGTACAGGGAATATTGGTCTTATACATAGGAACATTGCAGCCTTCCTCAATATGGCGCACTGGAACATTCGCCTCCAGAAGCGCCGCCTCAAAGGAAAAGCTGCAGCCGATCAGAAAGCTGACAAAATCATCCTGCCAGAAACCGGAAACATCTGTGTATTCTCCATCCATCACTCCATTGCGGTAAATCCTGTATCTTGGAATATCCCGGGCAATGTCCGCTCCGTCCGCGATGGTATGCAGAAAGCGACTCCCCGTATCGCTGACTTCAAGAATGGGGCAGGATTTCGGATTTCTCTGGGTAAATAAAAGGAAATCATAGGCAAGCTCCCGGGGCAGCACTACCAGATTTGCCTGGGCATACCCTGCGCACATACCTGCCGTGGGAGAGGTTATTTTTTCCTCTCTGATCATTGCACGGACTTCTTTCGGACTCATATCTGCTAAATTCATTTCGCATCCTCCTTTTCTCCCGGCGCCTGCCCCTTTCTGCTTTTCAATGTCTGTATCTCAGAGAACCGGCTTTTTGCAGAGCCGGGCTGGCTCGGAACATTATATAGGTCTTTGCCTTTCAGGACTTTACCTTTGTAAAGTATTATACTCCACTCTGCTCCGCAGGGTCAAGATGGAGCAGGGAATATATTCCACCTAATATATGAAAATGCTGTTTTTCATACTGGCCTGTGCATTTTCAGCAAGTGAAAATGCCAGGTTTGAACAGTAACATGAAAATATACATATTGCATCATAGAATAATCCAAAGTACTTCCTATATCACAGAAAAGGCTCTCCGGGCCGCGCCCGGAGAACCTTCCTGAATTCTTCCTGTCAAAAAATATCTTATTTGTAAAGAGGTCCGTAGTTCTTGCATGCGCGGAAATCTGCGCCCTCTTTGTCCATTCCGAATGCATTCCATGCTGCCGGACGGAAGATCTTCTCCTCCGGAACATTGTGCATGCAAACCGGGATTCTCAGCATGGAGCACATGGTGATCAGGTCTGCTCCGATGTGTCCGTAGGAGATCGCGCCATGGTTGGCGCCCCAGTTGTTCATTACGTCATAAGCGGTCTTAAAGGCGCCTTCCTTGCCGTCGCATCTCGGTGCGAACCAGGTGCAGGGCCATGTATAGTCGGTACGTTTCCAGAGTGTGTCGGATACGTCTGCCGGAAGGGCAACCGTCCATCCTTCCGCGATCTGAAGAACCGGTCCAAGGCCTTTTACAAGATTCAGACGGATCATGGTAGCCGGCATCTGAGCCTTTGTCTCAAATCTGGAGGAGAATCCGCCGCCGCGGAAATATCCGTTGTCTGCAGCGTTCCAGGTGGTAGCCGCCATAATTGCTTTCTGATCCTCTTCTGTTACATTCCACCATTCCTTCATAACAGCTTCGCCGTTTTCGTCTCTGGCTTCTCCGTTGGCATCCAGACAGCATGCGCCGGAGTTGATCAGATGGATGATACCGCCGTTTTCCTTCGCAACGCCTTCAAGGTCGTAGCCCGTCACTCTCTTGACAGCCTCCGGGCTCCAGTATGTACGAACATCCGCAAACATCTGAGCGCGGTTGGTGAGAAGCTTCATAAACATCATTCCAAGACCGTTGAGAACGTCGTTCTCTGTAGCCAGGATGTATGGCTCGCGCGCGCCTTCCCAGTCAAAGGAGGTGTTCAGCATAGCCTCTGCGAAATCTCCGTTGGGATAGAAGTCTGTCCACTGTCTCTGACCCTGGAAGCCTGCTGCCAGAGCGTTATGTCCGATAGCTTCCTCAGAGAATTTCGGATCCAGCTTATCGCAGCCGTTCATCAGCTCTTTGATGATAACGGCCATCTTTACAACAAACTCAAACTGCTCTTCTTTCTGCTCCGGCGTCATCTGAAGCTCTTCCGGATTCTTGTCAAAGCCGATTGTGCAGGTTTCTTTCGCCCATTTCAGAGCTTTTTCAAATTCTTCATGATCGTAGATGCCCTCTGTCATGCGGCGGATGATCTCAACCTCGTCAACAGACTCTACTCTCATTCCAAGATAGGACTCAATGAAATCCTGATCAATGATAGATCCGCCGATACCCATGGTAACAGAACCGATCTGCAGATAGGATTTTCCTCTCATAGATGCGGCGGCAACCGCGGCGCGTCCGAATCTTAACAGCTTTTCCTTCACGTCCTCCGGAATTGTCATATCATCAGCATCCTGAACGTCATGTCCATAGATACCGAATGCCGGAAGACCCTTCTGGGCATGTGTAGCCAGAACAGACGCAAGATATACAGCTCCCGGTCTCTCTGTAGCGTTCAGGCCCCATACAGCCTTGATAGTCTGAGGATCCATATCCATGGTTTCAGAACCGTAGCACCAGCATGGAGTAACTGTCAGAGTAATATCAACGCCCTCTCTGCGGAATTTGTCAGCGCAGGCAGCCGCCTCGCCAACTCGTCCGATCGTAGTATCAGCGATCACAACCTTAACCGGCTCGCCGTTGGAATATCTCAGGTTCTCTTCAAATAATTTCGCGGCGTTCTTCGCCATGTTCATGGTCTGCTCTTCCAGAGATCCTCTTACATCCAGAGCGCCTCTGCGGCCGTCGATAGTTGGTCTGATTCCGATAACAGGATAACTTCCGATTAATCTGCTTTTTGCCATAATATTTTTTTACCTCCGTTTTGGTTTTGATCCGGAACAGTCTCCGCCAGAAAATTCCGGTGCCGTCCCCGATGTACGTTTTTCATAGTTACAGTATACATTTGCCAAAACAGAATTACTTGTGTTATAATAGCAAAAAATAGGATTATATTCACTTTTTCAGTATGATATATAAAATTTCCATAAACTATGAAAAGGGGGAATCCTGCTTTGCATGATCTTGACCGCAATGAAGACCGCCTAAGAGGGACTTATGAGTTTCCCTTCGAATTTCATCATATCGAAAGCACACATCCGCGGTACGTCATGTCCTACCACTGGCATGTAGAATATGAAATAATCCGTATTCTGAAGGGTTCGCTTACCGTCACTTTGGATGAAAAAAGTTTCACAGCAGGAACCGGGGATGTAATATTTGTACACAGTGGAATCCTTCACAGTGGAATTCCTGAGGATTGTGTCTATCAGTGCATCGTATTCGACGGAAATGTATTTTTGAAATATAATTCTGTCTGCGCCGGATATATGCAGCAGATCATCCACCAGGAAATAATGATCTATCACCATTTTACGGAAAAGCAGGGCGAGCTCTGCCGGACTGTAAACAGTGCTTTTGAGGCGCTGTGGAAGAAGCCTGCGGGATATGAACTGACCGTAATTGGACAATTTTACCACTTTTTTGGTCTTGTTTTTGGTAATCATTACTATCTGGAGGGAGTCCGTAAGGCAAGAAGAGACTATAAAAGGATCCTGCAGCTAAAACAGGTGCTTGAATTTATGGAACATAATTATGCCTCCCCGGTAACTCTCCAGCAGCTTTCCGCCTCTGTGTCCATGTCGCCCAAATATTTCTGCCGTTTTTTTTCGGAAATGACACACCAGACGCCTATGGAATACCTGAATCATCAGCGGATCGAACAGGCCTGCTACCAGTTGTCTACCACAGACGATTCCATCACGGAGATCGCCTACCGGAACGGCTTCAACGATCTGAGCTACTTCATCCGCACCTTCAAGAAATATAAAGGGCTGACGCCCGGACAATATAAGAAGGCATAAAAGAGAGTACAGAGGACCTCTGGTATACACCGCAATCTCAGTCCCTGTACTCTCTTTTTTTCTGCCGCTTTGACCGGCAGAGGATTAATTTTTTTACAGAACCTCATGAAGCACAGACAGACCATACTCCGCCAGGCTGTGGTCTTCCTCTCCGGTGCCGCCGCTGATGCCGAGGCCGCCGATGATGGTATCTCCCACCTTCAAAGGTACGCCTCCGGCAAAGATCACGATTTTGCCGCCGTCCATTTTGTCTACGCCGTAGAAGGTGCCTCCCGGCTGGGCCAGGGCGCTTAATTCCTTTGTAGACATTTTGACGGCCACGGAGGTATAGGCTTTTTTGGTAGCCACATCGAAGCTCACCAGAAAGGCGCCGTCCATCACATGAACCGCTACAGGATTCCCGTCCGGCCCGCACACCGCGATCACGGCATTCTTGCCTCTGCGCCTTGCCTCCTCCTCAATTTTGCCGATGAGCTTCTTCGCGCTGTCCAGGGTAATCCTTCCCTGGATCCCCATACGTCTCAGAACCTCCTGAACAACGGCCTCGTCTGCGGCTCCATTCAGATTCTTCTCCATGCTTCCTGCCTCTTTTCCACCGGATACAGCGGTTTTTTCCGGCTTTTCCACATTTTTCGCTGCCTGGGCGTCCGTATATCTCGCCAGTACATAGAGATAATCCGCCAGACGGTTCATGTATTTTTTTGTACCGTTATCCGAGCCGAACTTCACGCTGACAGCGGCCAGCGCGCGCTCCGCCCGGCGCGCCACCGTGCGGGCGATATCCATCTCCGCCGACAGGCGGCACTGGCCCGGAAGGATAAATTTTTTCGGTCTCTGAAAAAGAGCTTCCATACGGTCGATCTCACTCTCCAGAGCATCTATTTTATCGTCGGATGTCTTATACTCTCTGTTGTAAGGATCCGCCACGCCTGCCATCACAGTGATCAGGGTTCCCTGGATATTCTCCAGCATACGGACAGTATCCGCATCTTCCAGCATGGATTTTACAAGTCCCAGATGGCTTGTCAGCTCATCAATGGTTCCCACAAGCTGTATACGGTCGTCCGACTTGGAGACATTTTTTGTATGGATAAGGCTTGTTGTTCCTTTATCACCGTTTTTTGTGTAAATGTTCATAATGGCATCTCCTGTTATTCGCGGATTTCCTCCTGTCCATAGACAGGCTTAAAAGGCATTTTTTTTACTGCTCTCGCGCTGTTGGAACCCAGGTTCCTGCACTGCCAGAACCGGGGATGATCCAGCTCAAATACGTTTCTTCCCTCGGGAAGCCGCTCCATCTGCATGGCGATCCGCTGTCCGGTGATCCCGATCCCGGAACCCAGCATGGATTCCCGTGCCGCTTCATATGCAAGCTGATCCAGACCGCCCTCCCTGGGACGGATCTCGTAGAGAACTCCCTCTTCCTCGATCCCCGCGCAGATCTCTCTCAGCAGATCTTCGTCCGCCTCCTGGGTATATATAATGATAGTCGGTTTATTTACAACCATTGTCCGTCCTCCCGGTTTACCTGTCCCTTCCGGCTTCTGTCAGATAGGACATCAAAAGTCCGGTTGCCACAGCGTTTCTCGGTCCCTCTGTACCGCGGATGTTTCCCCGTCCGCAGACGATCCGGTATTCCGCCAGAGCCTCCGTCAGCATTTCCGGGATCTCAAAGTCCTCGGCCGAGCCGCCCACCAGCACTACGTTCGGTATTTTTCGCAGGTCGTGCCCGGGAGCTACCTGAGCCAAGGCCCGCAGGGCGTTCCGCACAAACACCTTTTTCTTTGCCTCCCGGCGCACCTCCAGGATCTTTTCCATTGGGATGTCCTCCTCGATCCGGATCATCTCATTCTTCGCCAGAAGGACTACATGTCCGTAATATCTGGGATCAATGGACTCTTCAAAAAACCGCATAGAACCGTTTTCCAGTCTCATATGGAACAGGCTTTCCACCTTCCCCATAGGATATTTCTTGATCTGCTCCGCTTCCCCGCGGCTTTCCAGACCAAGCTCCGTCTGAATCAGCATGGAAACAAGCTCCCCGGCCCCCGCCTGATGGGTTGTGCGGACGCTTCCGTCCGGCTCCAGCACAGCCGCGTCGGTAGAGCCTCCGCCCATATCAAGGACGGCAAGGGGAAGCCGCGTGCCCGGCGTTGTCATTGCGCCCAGAGAGGCCATTACTGCCTCCACTCCCGCAACCACCGCTTTCACATGGAGCTCCTGCTCCAGCCGCTCCGCGATCTTCTGCATGGGAAGATGCTGGGTCCTGACCATGGCGGCGATCCCTACTGCTTTTTCCATGCAGGTCTCTCCCGCGAGAGATCCTGATATCTCCACCGGAGCCAGAGTATCCACCGCGAGGATATCTGTAATACGGACTTCATGGTCCTGGGTCTGAGCTACGTCAAGCATACTGGCCTTGATCCGCTCAAACATATTTCCCACATTGGTGTCCCGCTGTCCGTTGATATCCCTGATCTCTCCGGATTTCTGGAGAACGTCCATAATATCGTCCGCTCCCGCGTCTATACTCACCTGCTCTTCCCGCTCTCCGTGGAAAAAGATTTCTCCCGCGGGAAGAATGTTTTCCCTGACGTTGCCGTTGGGAGTGCGGATCACCACCGCGCTTCTTTTTCCGATGAGACTTTTCGCGATGGGCGTCACCATCCTGGTCTCCTCCGCGTTCAGTCCCAGAAGAGTGGCGATCCCGTAGGGATTGCTCAGCATACGGACGCTTGTTCCCGGAAGAGCCACCTCGATAGCCGCCAGCTTCTCCTCAGGCACCCGGCTGATGTGCCGCACCTCGTCAATAATAGGAATCTCTTTATTGAGACGGTTTTCCACGAGCACAGCCTCGTCCGCCTGAAGGATCAGCCCCCGGATATCAAGCTCCGGTATGCGCTGATTCAGCCTAGCGGCCGTCTCCTCATAGGAAAACTTACTGGAGGCCACAACAATATAAGGCACCCCCGGTTTTCCCTTCCAGATATTTTCCAGAAAAAGAAGATACCCTACCGCCTCGCCCGCTCCCGCAGGTGTGGAGGGATTATGTCCGATCATGGAGGATTCCGTGATAATGGTTTCGGTGATGGTCTCCATAGCCGTATCCCCGATCACGGGAGCCGCCTCATTCAGACGCACCAGATCAAGGGCGCTCAGCGGCTGATGGATGCTGTACATGGCGTCCTCCAGCGCCACCCTGATCCCGTGGACATTGGAAAGCGTTCCCTTGGTCCCGGTAGTGACACGGGAAGCGCCGGACAGAAAACGAAAGGAACCATCTTCGCCCACGCTTCCTACACATACTTCAGTTGTGGAATTTCCGATATCAACTCCAGCAATCAGTTTCAAAGAAGAATTCCCCTCTTTTCATAAACTTCCGCCGCTTCCAGCACCAGCTTCGCACAGTGGGGAGCCCTGTATTTCTCCAGAAGCTCCTGAGCCATAAGTACCAGCTCTTTTTTTGTGGAGCGGTTTGGACGCAGCTTGTTGTACATATTCAGAATCACGTCGTCAGGCACATTGGAAAGCTCCGCGGCGCGCTCAAAGTTCGCCTCCATCTGAGGATTATCCGCTTCCTTTGCCACCTGCCCCTGACGTCTCAGCATTTCCGGGGATATTTTGATATCCTCGGCAGTTACATTTCCTCTTTTTACTTCCTCGAGAGTAATCTGGGAAAGCTTCTTCCCGGTCTTGGAAGTAATGGTGTCCGCTTCATTTTTTCCTAAAGGATAGTTGCTCATTTTACGCCCTCCCATTCGATCATGCCCTTTTCCGGGTCAAGCTGTTCTGTCTCCATAATGTGCATCAGAGCTGCTTTTACCTGGAATTTCGCACGCACCATGGGATCGTTGGTACTCTCTATGGGCGTTACCTTTTCCCCCTTGGCGTATTTCGCGGCGTTCCTGCCGATCCTCCGGTACGTTTCCAGAGTCATCAGAGGCGCCTGGGGGAACAGTTCCAGATTGGAAAGCGGGTACAGATCCTTCTGGTGAATGACCGTAGTACCCTTGGACTGAATACCGATCCCGAAGCCGGAGCCGGACAGCTTCGCCGCCTGGAGCGCCATAAATCCCACGTCAGAGGTATCCAGCACCTTCACCACACGGGAAACCATACCCTCCTCCTCAATACCGGCTTTTACATTGCGCAGTACTTCGTCAAGGGGAAGACCTCCCAGCGTTTTCTTGATCTCTTCCTGAAAGGCCGCTCCCACTCCGATCACAACTTCCTTGGGATCCGTGCCCTGGGCCGCTCTCACCGCGCCTTCGTAGGAATGTTTCGGACGTATTCTTGTCCTTCCCGCGAGACTGGAAGACGCCGGGGGCTGAACCTTTGCATCTGTCTGCGGACGCGCGCCATTTTTGTGCAGCTGCTCCACAACCGCCTGTGTAATGGCCCGTATCAGTTGTTCATTCACTTCCATGGCGCACCTCCTAAAATTCGTTTGTATCTATTCTGTGAGGAATCGCCTTGATCTCCTCCCAGCGCTCGCCGGAAACACGGTATCCCGTCCCCGGCCCCATATAATCATTTGGCGTATTGACGCCGGACATTACCTGGAAATGGTCGTCCAGAATAGCCGCCGTCTGCATATAATCTCCGATCACCCTCTGCTTCAGCATGTTCAGGATATTTTCCGCCAGCTCCGTAAAACCGCTGTCCGCCAGGGCCCTTACCACGTCGATCCCTGTAATGCCCCGCTTCATCATCTCGTCCGCGGCCATCAGGTCGGAAGCCGCGTCGCGGTTCAGAGTATCCTTGCTGCCGTGCGCATAGACCACAGCCTCTACCTGCTCGTCTGTAACCCTGGTAAGCCCGAGATACCGGAAAACAGCCTGGACTGCCTTTGCCGCAGTCCGGCGCACCCGGATCACATCCTCCTCCGTCACAGGCCTCAGGCCGCCGTCCACCTGCATATCTCTCTGCATGACATTGTAGTCGTCAAAGTCCTCGGCGTCGAAATTAGAGCCCGCAAACATATTGTCATAGTTCGGCTCCGCCGCATAGCCGGAGAAGATGAAATCGGTTCCCGGCATGAACTGCAGCATGGTTCTCGCTGTTCTTCTCATATCAGAATTAGAGAAGCTCTGGTCGTTGGAGGAAGCACATTCCAGTCCAAGAAGAGCCGCTACCAGGTTCTCGCCCATAACCTCGCGGATCCCTGACGGCACTCCCGCCGCCACGCCGATACAGCTTACGGAGCCGTTCTGGATTCCCTGGCTTCCGGCGCCCTTCGTCACATAGAGACAGCGGCACTCCAGATAAAGCATAGATTTTTTCTCACTGCTTCCCATAAGGGCCTCCGAGCCTGCGCCGGAGCTGAAGCGCACCTTCAGTCCTCTGGACGCGTAGGCGGAATTCAGGAAGGCTTTGGAATAGGGAGTGTCGTCTCCGTCAATAAATACCTTCTCTGTGCCGTAAACGGAAAGCGTCTCCGCATAGGTAGTCAGGCCGCGGATACCAAGCTCCAGCTCTGTGGCCTCCTCGGCCGAGCACTGGGTCAGAACACCGGGACGGCCTGCCTGGGCTCCGATCAGAAGAGCCATGGAGCTGAACGGAGCGTAGCGCGCCACGCCCATGGTAGTCTCCTCCTCGCTGAAACCTCTCAGAGCTCCCTCCGCGGCGTCCGCGGCAATCTGTACCGGGTCATCCTTCAGGTTCGTAATATGCGCCTGATTGCCTGGAACCTTTCTCGCCCGCATCTTCTGCATACCCATCATCATTTCCACTACGTTGAGGTGATTGATCACCTCGGCCATCTTAGCGGGAGTGATGCCGGATATCAGCTCCAGGATCTCCCTGCGGGAAATGTGGATATCCACGATCCTCCTGGCGATTTCCAGGGAGGACACCGCCATGGAAGCCTCGGCCCGGTCAATGCGGATGGCATAATCCGCGATAAACTGATCCAGAAAATCAAAGTCCTCTCTTTTCTTCCCGTCCAGCTCCACAATCACGCCGTTTTCTATTTTTATGGAAGGTTTTGGATCATAGGGGCTTTTCATTGCCACAAGTCCCATCTCCGGCCATTCGTCAATGTAGCCGTCCAGATTCACCGGCCGCTGATCCAGCACCTCAATTCTTTTCGATCTTTTCATAATCTTTACCTTCTCAGAAAAGTCTTTTCCGGGTATTCACCTCAGAAGGACCATAATTTTGTATAGATCTTGATAATATCCTCTTTGGTCGGTACCCTTGGATTGGTGGCTGTGCAGGCATCCGCCAGCGCCGCCTCCGCCATTTTGTCCAGAGCCGCGAAATACGCGTCCGGGGTGATCGTTCCGATTTCCTGGATCGTCAGCGGAATGTTCATTTCCTTCTGCATAAACTGGATCCAGTTTACAAGAGACCGGACGCTCATCACCTTATTGTAATTGCTCAGGCCCAGAATATGGGCGATATTTGCATATCTTTTCACTGCCGGAAGATATTCCTTCTGGCTTCTGCTGTGTTTATTGATATTCGCGTTGTATTCTACAATGTGGGGAAGAAGCATGGCGTTCGCCCTTCCATGGGGAATATGGAACATCGCCCCCAATTGATGGGCCATGCTGTGCGTGATCCCCAGGCCCGCTGTATTGAAGGAAAGTCCCGCAAGGCAGGATGCCACATGCATCTTCTGGCGGGCATGCATATCGCTGCCGTCCAGATATGCTCTCAAAAGGAATACTCCGCAGATTTCAATGGATTTTTCCGCCAGCGCGGAAGAAAATTCATTATGGTCAATACTTACATAGGATTCCAGAGCGTGGGTAAACACATCCATTCCCGTATCCGCCGTAATGGCGGGAGGAACGCTTTTTACCAGCTCCGCGTCAAGAATCGCTTCGTCCGCAGTAAGACTGTCTGAGACAAGGGGATATTTCACCTTCGCTTCTGTATCGTTCACCACCGCGAAGGAGGTCACCTCGGAGCCCGTGCCGCTTGTGGTAGGGATCGCGATGAGACCCACGTCCGCGTAATGGTTGATCTTCAGCGCAAACTCGCGGATCGCCTTGGAAGAATCAATAGCTGAGCCTCCGCCCACCGCCACGATCACCTCCGGCTGATAGCTTAAAAACTTTTTTACTCCGTCCGCGATTTTATCTACAGGCGCGTCCGGAACTACATTGTGGAATATATCATATTCCTTCCTGCCCTTCTCAAGAGGCGCCGTTATCAAGTCGATCATCCTGCTCTGTACGACAAAGGGATCCGTAATGATCAGAACCCTGTTATAGGGAATTTCTGCCAGACGCTCCAGCGCGTTGTCGCCAAAATGAATGACTGTTTTCATTTCAAAGGTCTTCATATATGATGCTCCTTTTCTGTAGTTATCCTTCCGGATACCGGCACTCGATCCCTTCGTCAGTAAACCGGGCCAGCCATTTCTCCGGCGGTTTTCTGTCTGTGATAACCACATTCACATCCCGCAGTTTTCCTGCTACGAAAAAAGCGGTCTGATCAAATTTTGAACTGTCTACAACCAGAATCTTTCTCCGTCCGGAAGAAAGCATTGCCTTCTTTGTGGACCCAAACGCTTCCTGCGACTCCATGATCCCCCATTCCGGATCAAGAGCCTTGCAGGAGACAAAGACTTTGTCCACAAAATAGGAGCGTATGGCATCTTCTGTCCTGGAACCGAGAAAGGCAAGATAGCCTTCCTTCATCACTCCGCCTGTGGAAATAATATTCCAGCCGGATACATCAGACAGCTCGATAAGGATCTCCATGGAGTTGGTGATCACGGTCAGCCTTTCCTTATCCTTCAGCGCCTTGGCGATAAATACTGCCGTGGTGCTGGCGTCCAGAAAAATATGCTCTCCGTCCTGCACCATGGACGCCGCAATCTCCGCCATCTTCTGTTTTCCGGCCACATTCTGGTTTTTACGGATATTGAAGGGCAGATCAATGCTTACATTCTCGTTGATGACAGCGCCGCCGTAGCTTTTTGTGGCAAGCCCCTCTTTTTCCAGCTTGTCCAGATCCCGGCGGATGGTTTCTTCAGAAACGTCGTAGAGCTGACTCAGCTCGCTGACCACCACCCGCTTTTCTGTCTGCAGCTTCTCAAGGATCAGATTCCGTCTCTCCAATGCCAGCATGTTTTTCGCCCCCTTGCTGAAAACTTATGATAATACCGGGATCCTGTAATCCCGCAATGCCTTCGGGCGTCCTTTTACAGAATTGTGTCGATCATTCTTCTGTCCGGATGAGCGATCACGGATGAATCAAGGTACATTCCCTTTTCCGCCACAAGCTCTTTTGCCCGCTCAATGGAAGCCTCTACCGCCGAAACCTCTCCGGTGATCAGCATGTATGACTTACCGCACATACCTTTTGCAATACGAAGCTCGATCACATCCACAATCGCCGTCTTCGCCGCCTGATCGGCCGCCTCTATGATGGATGCCGCGTCATATGTCTCCAGAATTCCCAGAGCGCTGATCTCCTCCACCTGGGTAGTGCCGTACATGGCGGGGAAGAGAGACTCGTGGGGATTACCCAGCACAAAGCTGTCAATGCATTTATCTTCATAGGCAGTAACTGCCGCGTCCACAGCCGCCTTCACCGCGCTCAGGTCACCGGTGACAATTGCAATATATTTTCCCGGACATACGGTCTGCGCCTCGACGATCTCTACTTCAGAGGTCTTTACCATGGCATCCGCTGCTGTGATGCCTGTGGCAGTCGTTTTAAATTCAATCATTCCGATTGCTTTACTCATGTTCTGCACGTCCTTTCTACTTTGCTGCAATTATGATGTAGCGGTCTGTCACTTCAGTTACTTTTCCGCAGATAGACGCGTGGATGCCGACGCTGAGACCGTCAGCCGGCTTCGCGATCATCTGTCCTCTGGTTACTTCATCGCCTGTTTTCACAATTGCCTGTGCCGGAGCGCCGATGTGCTGGCTTAAAAGGATTTTTACCTTTGAAACAGGAACCAGAGTTTCGTCCATGGGCGCGTCCTCATCATATTTTGTCAGTCCCAGACGGGCCATCAGACGTTCCTCCGGAACCTTTCGGTATTCTCTGGAAGGCTGTACCGGTTTCGGCTGTACTCCCTGAGGGGGCCTTACTCCCGCTTTTCGAAGCCCGCCCTTCATATCTGCCAGAAGCGTTCTGGGCGCCAGGCTCTGAGGACAGGAATACATCTCGCAGACACCGCAGGAGCTGCAGAAATGAGAATCCAGATAAGGATTCAGGTCTCTGAAATCTCCGTTGGCCGCCGCTCTCATAAACAGCGCCGGATCAATAGGATGTCCCAGATTATTTCTCGGACAGAGATCCGTACAGGTGTTGCACTGGCAGCAGATGGACGCTGCCCTTTTTAAATCTATGGAAGAAGTTCTCTGCTTCTTCATAACAATGACATGATCCGTCGGAAGGACCAAAACCGCGTTCGTCGTTTTTGTCACAGGCTCCGAACCGCTTCCAATACGTCCCATCATAGGGCCGCCTACAAAATAAACGGCGTCTTTGACCGTAACGTCTCCCGCCTGGGCGACAACCTCGTCAAGGGTACAGCCAATAGGTACCCGGACGGTTACCGGATTGCTCACTTCCGCCACAACAGACACATACTTGTCTGTTACAGGCTTCTGCTTTTCCACTGCCCGGTATACATTATAGATGGTCTCCACGTTAAACACGATGACGCCCTGTTCGATCGGCAGTCCGCCGGGTCTTACCACACGTCCGGTAGCCTCATAGATCAGAACCACCTCGTCTCCCATGGGATAAACCTCATCCAGGAGATGGATCCGCATACCCGGAAATTCTTCAATATGCTGCTGCAGCGCTTTCACTGTCTGCACATAAGATTTCTTGATTCCGATAACAGCCTCTGACGCGCCCACTGTCTGAGCGATCAGATGGAAGGTTTTCATGATCTCATACGCATGTTTTTCCAGGAGCTGTCTGTGCAGCTTCAGCAGAGGTTCGCACTCCGCGCAGTTCATGAGAATCGTATCCGCCTTGTCCGTAAGCTTCGCATAGGTGGGAAAGCCGGCTCCGCCGGCACCGGCTACGCCGCTGTCCTGCATTATTTTCTGTAATTCTTTGATTTCCATGGCGTTACTCCAATCCCGCACCGTCATCAATGATTCCCACAATGGCCGCATCGATAGGTGCTGTTTCTTCGCCGCAGCCAATTCTCGCTGCGCTTCCTTGTGCCACCAACACATATTCGCCGATTCCCGCGCCGATGATATCGATAGCGACAATCTGGCTGAGTTCCGACTTCATATGATGCACCGGCTCCACAATCATAAATTTCTGTCCGATTAATTTTTCACTTTTCCGCGTGGAAACCACGCTTCCAACCACTTTTCCTACAATCATGTGAGCCTCCGCAAATTTTTCTTAAATCCTCCGATGCCGGTGGCGTCTGCCACCGGCTTTGCTGGAGGAATATTATTTAATGATAGTAACTGTATTGCCTGTGGCAATCTGCGCCGCATTCGCCTCATCTGTGTCGATGTGCATCTCCAGCGTAAAGCTGTCGTCCACGCGGATCTTCACATGATTAAAGATGGTTCCGCGCTCATTGTCCGCTTTTACGGAAACAATATCGCCGTCCTTTACGCCTGCGGCCTGGGCGTCCTTCGGAGACATGTGGATGTGGCGCATAGCCACGATACATCCCTCTTTCAGATAAAGAGCGCCCTTGGGTCCCACAATAGCAATCGGAGCGCTGCCCTTGATATCGCCGGACTCCCGAACCGGAACCTTCATTCCCAGCTTAATGGCATCTGTCGCGGAAACCTCTACCTGGGAATCCTTGCGGACCGGTCCTAAAATTCTTACGTTCTCAATGGCGCGGAGCTTCAGGCCCACAATGGTGACTGTCTCATTTGAGGCAAACTGTCCGCCCATCAGCTCTTTTTTCTTAGTGAGCTGATATCCCGGGCCGAATAAAGCTTCCACATGCTCCTGCGTCAGGTGAATATGTCTCGCGGAAACTCCTATGGGAACCATAAAGCCGCCGCTCTTCTTTTCACTCTGATTAATGGCTTCGATCACCATTTTTGTGATCAGTTCTATATTTTTTGTTTCCAAGAATACACCTGCTTCCTGTTTGGACTTTAAAAAGATCCGGTGAAATCACCCTTTATTTAATAACCGGCAGGATTTTTTCTACGTCTGTGTGCGGTCTCGGGATCACATGTGTCGCAACCAGCTCGCCCAGTCTGGACGCTGCCGCGCTTCCGCTCTCTACCGCGGATTTAACCGCTCCTACGTCTCCGCGTACCATAACGGTTACCAGTCCGGAACCGATCTTCTCTGTTCCTACAAGAACAACGTTCGCTGCCTTGCACATCTGGTCCGCTGCCTCAATAGCTGCTGTAAGTCCTCTGGTTTCTACCATTCCTAAAGCTTCCTGTGTCATTATTTTTTCCTCCTTATAAAACTGAATTATTGAAAATTGGGATTTTCCCGGTTTTACTGTTCCGACGGTCCGGCGTCTTCCGCCGTATCCGCGTTTTTCTTCCATCGGCTTGCACTGAGCTCCACGATCTTCACGATTTCCTCGTGGGGACGTGCAATTACTGCATAACTCGCCGGTTTCTTAATTGCTTTGGCCGCCGCCGTTTCCACTGCTTCTGTGACAGCCGATACATCACCCTGTACAATTAGAGTTACCAGTCGTCCGCCCAGCTTACGTTCCCATGACGCCAGCTCAACGTCTGCAGTTTTACACATAATGTCCAGCGCGTCCAACGCCGCCACAACACCTGTGATCTCTATAAAACCATATGCTTTATTCATGAGCGAACTCCTTATTGCCTATTTATCAGATGGAGGGCAGGATTTTTTCCACATCATTGTGCGGTCTCGGGATTACGTGTGTCGCAACCAGCTCGCCCAGTCTGGACGCCGCCGTGCTTCCGCTCTCCACCGCTGCCTTTACAGCTCCAACATCACCGCGCACCATAACGGTTACCAGTCCGGAACCGATCTTCTCTGTTCCTACAAGAGTAACCTCCGCTGCCTTTGTCATCGCGTCCGCTGCCTCGATCGCCGCGGTCAGTCCTCTGGTTTCTACCATTCCTAAAGCTTCCTGTGCCATAATTCATTCCTCCTGAATGTTTTGTAAATTTAGAAAGTTTATATGCCAAGGATATGACCCGTCAGTCTTTATCCAAAGCGCTGATTTTCAACATTTTCCTCGTTCCCTCCTCGGGGTTGGGAATCACATAATGCTGTACCACGCCAGTCATCCGGTCCGCCACTTCCATTCCGGCCTCGACGGCTGCCGTCACATCCGTCACACTGCCCCGGAATTTAATGCATACCAGAAGCGGTACTGGCAGGCTGTCGGCATTTGCCGGCTTGTTCTTGTCAAATACCTCCAGGCGTACGTTCGCCGCCTTGCAGCCCGCGTCTGCCGCTACAAAGGCTGTAGCCAGCCCAAACACTTCCAGAATTCCTACAGCGTCTGCCATTTTGCTTCTCCTTTATCCGCTCCGGATTATTTGTTTATGATCGCGATCTTCAGTCCTGTCATCGCAAGATTTGTTTCATGAGCCTCGTTGATCTCCTCCAGAGGATATCTGTGGGTGATCAGTTCGGAAATCGGAAGTCCGATGGCCTTCGCTCTCTTGAGGAAATCAAAGGTAGTCGCGTAATCTCTCAGGTTGTATACCCAGGAGCCCACAAGGTTGATCTCCTTCGCGCAGAGATCAAAATGCGGGTTGATGGTGGCGTCTCCGCCGTTGATAAAGAATCCCAGCTCGCAGAGGCCGCCGCCGTTGCGGATAAATTTGTAAATATTGGCGTGAGCCTTGGGATTTCCTGTGCACTGGAAGGCGAAATCCGCAAGGTGTCCGTCCTGGGCCTCCTTTACCGCGTTTGTCAGCGCTTCAATCCCCTGATGGTTCATAAAGTTTACAGTTGTACTAGCTCCCATCTTCTTCGCTATTTCAAGACGTTTTTCATTTCCGTCTACCGCGCAGATATTTTCCACACCCATAGTATGGAGAACAGCGATGCAGATCAGTCCGATGGGGCCGCAGCCCTGAACAACCACTCTGCTGTTGAACTTCAGAATTCCTGTGGTCTTCGCTCTCTCTACCGCGTGTACCAGCACGGCGCAGGGCTCGATGAGGATTCGGGAATCCAGATCCAGATCGCTTACGTTAAAGAATGTGGAGCCGAATTTTCCGCCTCTGATAAATATGTAATCCGCGAACCAGCCGTTGAATTTTACGTCGTCGTCCGGAAGAAGTCCGTAAACATCGGCTCCGCCTACGTTTTTCTTATTGAGGTCGAACATGGTGATCTCCGGGTCGTCCTTAAAAATCATGCAGGTAACGATCTTGTCGCCGATTTTCACCGGTTTTCCGGCGGAGTCAACCTTCACGTTCTTGCCCATAGCAACGATCTCGCCGGTCCCCTCGTGTCCGAGGACTACGGGAATCAGGCCGAAGGGGTCATTTTTGTACTCGTGAGCGTCCGTTCCGCAGACGCCGCATCCTTCTACCTTAACGAGCATATCGTCGTCTCCCACTTCCGGAAGAGGATACTCTCTGATTTCATAATGCTTCTTTTCTGTCAGCATTGCAACTCTTGCTGTTTTCGGAATTCCGCCGGACACTGCCGGAGCCGGAGCCGCGGAAGCTGCCGGAGCGTTTCCTGTCATTCCGGAAAGAACCTGCTTCACAATTTCTTCGATGTTAATATTATTCATATCCATTGTTTATGTCCTCCTGATCAACGAATGCAGAGGCTGTCAGACATTACGCAGCGTCTTCTCTTGGTGAAGGTGCTGGCGCTTGTCAGGCCCTCGCCTGTACGGCTTGCAATCGTAAAGGTGCAGTAGCCTTCGCCGCCGAATCCCAGCGCCGCGTAGGACGGGGCGTTTTTCACAAGGATCGCCGTGTCGATGGCTTTTGCGTATTTGGTGATATTGTCAATGTTCTTGGAATGGATGTGCGCGGAATGACGGTTGCCGTGCTCAAGCCATACAGCCTGCTCCACCGCGTCGTCAAAATCCTTCGCCCTTACAACTCCAAGGATGGGCATCATAAGCTCCTCCGCGATCAGCGGATGCTCCTTCGGCCCCTCGAACACAATGCAGCGGATATTTGCCGGGACATTGACGCCGATCATGGAAAGAAGAGTTTTCGCGTCGCGCCCAACGCATTTGCGGTTCAGTCTTCCGTCCTTCAGAACCACGGATGTGAGCTTGTCCTGCTCCTCTTTTGAAGCCAGATAGCAGTCGTTCTCCGTAACCAGATAATGCATCAGCTCATCCACCACAGAGGATACCGCCACGATCTCCTTCTCCGCGATACATGGAAGATTGTTGTCAAAGGTACATCCGTTTACAATATCCTGAGCCGCCTTGCGCACATCGGCCGTCTCGTCCACAACTGCCGGCGGATTTCCGGCTCCTGCTCCGATTCCTCTTTTGCCGGAGGAAAGAACTGCCGTTACAACGCCCGGACCGCCTGTGGCGGCGATCAGCGGGATATCCTTATGCTTCATCATGATATTGCTGGTTTCCAGCGTAGGCTTTTCCACCGTAACCGCGATATTGTCGGGGCCGCCTGCTTCCAGGGAAGCCTCGTTCAGCAGATTGATGGCGTAAATCGATGTTTTGATCGCCTGGGGATGGGGATTGAACACAACCGTGTTTCCTCCCGCCAGCATACCGATGGTGTTGCAGAGGATGGTCTCGCTGGGATTGGTGCACGGGGTGATCGCGCCGATCACTCCGAAGGGGCCCATCTCGATCAGAGTAAGTCCTCTGTCTCCCGACCATGCCGTCGTGGTGATATCCTCAGTACCGGGAGTCTTGTCAGCCACAAGATGATGCTTCAGGATCTTGTCTCCCACATTTCCCATTCCGGTTTCGTCTACGCCCATACGCGCCAGAACCTCAGCGTTTTCTCTGATCTTCTGACGAATGAGGGTAATGATCTTTTCTCTCTGGTCCATGGACATTTTTTTGACGGTCTGTTCCGCTTTTTTCGCGGCCTCGATCGCATCATTCATATCCTTGAAAATACCATGTTTTCCGGCCGGAGCTTCCGCAATCTGCATTTTTGCCATAACTTCCTGTACAATTTCCTGTACCATGTTCTCACTTATTGGCATGAGATTGTCCTCCTTATATATTTCCGTCAAATATTTCTTCTGTCAAAAATTCCTGTCAGAAATTATTTCATTCCAAGCTGCGCCATAACCTGTTTGGTGATGTTCGCTACCAGCTCCGCGTCGGCAGACACGTCTTTGCCCGCGGAGCTTCCGCAGCCGTCCTTGCCCACGAAGTCATACTGATATCCCGGGAACTGCTTGTACTCGTCCGCACACGCGCCGCAGTTATGGCAGTTCTTCTTATCCTTGTTCAGGCAGATGCTTGCGGGATGTTTGCCAGGCATGCCGAATTTACGGCGGATCGCGTACAGCTTCTCAACGTTCTTCTCATCGAATTCCTTCGGGCCGCCCAGAAGCTTGCTCTGGTACAGAAGCTGCGCGTAGAATTCAACAGATTCCATCTTCATGTAAGCCGCGTTCAGATCTGTGGACCAGGTCAGCGCGCCGTGGTTTTCCAGAAGGACAGCGTCAAAATACGGAAGATATTTTTCCAGGTTGTCCGGAATCTCCATGGTGGAAGGCGTGCCGTACTCCGCGATCGGAACGCATCCAAGAGAAATAACTGCTTCCGGCATGATCGGCTGGGTCAGCGGGATGCCTGCGATAGCGAAGGATGTCGCATAGATCGGATGCGCGTGAACAACGGATCCTACATCCGGGCGTTTCTCATACACTCTCATGTGCATTTTGATCTCGGATGACGGCTTGAATCCCGGGTTCGCCTGGATCACTTCGCCCTTCGCGTTTACCTTACAGATAAACTCAGGCGTCATGAATCCCTTGGATACGCCGGTAGGAGTGCAGAGGAACTCATTGTCGTTGAGCTTTACAGAAATATTTCCGTCGTTTGCAGCTACCATGTTGCGGTTGTAGATCCTTCTTCCGATGTCGCAAATCTGTTTTTTGATTTCAAATTCGTTTACCATGCCTTTTTCCTCCTTGAGCATTTTGGTTTCTTTTTTATTTCTAAGGAGATTTTACTCCTTTCGATCAGGAATGTCAAGAAAATCTTGTTGTTTTATGTTGTTTTCGTTGTTTTGCAATTGTGGTTTTTGTTGTTTTTTGAAATTATTCAAAATTCTTGCTTTTTATCGGTTGTTTTTGGAGAATTTACGCGGCTCTCCACTTGTTTTAACGCATCTTTCTCTGCCTGCAGTTTCCGCGGTATTGACATCCCCGGTTTTCTCTGCCATACTTTTTCTATATAAAAAGTTATCCGGCAATTATCGCGGCAAAGGAAAAGAACATCCGGCAGCCCGGACATCTTTTTTCCATAAAATAATCTGGAAATATAATTCAAGGAGGCGCTTTCATGTATCTTTCCGATATGCACACACATTCTATCGCAAGCGGTCACGGCACTCAATGTACGATCTCCGGCATGGCCAGGACAGCCTCCCAGAGAGGTCTCCGGCTTCTGGGAATCACAGACCACGGGCCGGCGACTCCGGCCGCGGGTACGCCTTCTTATTTCCGCAGTCTGATCTGCGCTCCCAGAAAACGGTTCGGGCTGGAGCTTCTGTACGGGATCGAACTGAACATCCTGGACACAGAGGGACATATCGATCTGGAGCCGGAGCTTCTGGACAGGCTGGATTATGCCATCGCCAGTATGCACGCCCAGAATTACAAAAACGATACCAGGGACAGAAACACCCGGGCGTACATAAACGCCATGAAGCATCCCCGGGTAAAGATCCTGGGACACTGCGACAATCCGCAGTTTCCTGTGGACTATGAGCTCCTGGCCCGGGCCGCCGCGCTGGAGGGCGTGATCTTCGAGATCAACGAGGCTTCCCTGGCCCCGTACGGATACCGCGGCGACACCAGAGACAACAATCTGGAAATCCTCCGCTGCTGCCGGAAATACAGCATCCCTGTGGTCCTCTCCAGCGACAGCCACGGGGCGGAGCATATCGGGGACTTTACCTGCGCGGAGACATTTGTCCACGAAGCCATGTTCCCCGAATCGCTGATACTCAACAATCAGATCCCAAAGCTGAAGACTTTTCTTACATCCTGACAAGCTCCCGAACACCATATGACACATCCCGGATCACCAGCGGCCGCCACGGCCGCTTTCCTTTTTTATCCTCTTACCCCCTTAACAATCACCACTTTTTGTGCTTTATCACCAAAAAATCAACAGAGATATTGTCGATAAGGCCGAAAAACCACAAAGCTGTTGACATATTTATCCATCCGATCTATAATAAAAACACCTTGAAACGGGTTTCAAAAAATAGGAGGTGATAAGTATGATCAGTATCCGTGATGTCGCGAAAATGGCAAACGTATCTCCATCAACAGTATCAAGAGTCATGAATGGAACGGCAAATGTGAACGAGGAGAAAAGGCAAAGAGTTTTGGCTGTAATAAAAGAAACCGGTTTCAAACCAAACGAGGCTGCCAGAACTCTGTATAAGAAATCCGCGAAAATCATCGGCCTGATCCTTCCCAATATACAGAACCCCTTCTTTAACGAAATGGCCCAGGCCATCGAGGGCGAAGCATATCGGAGAGGCTATCGTCTGATGCTGTGCAACTCTGACAACAATCTGGAAAAGGAACAGAACAATATTGATCTCCTGAAAAGGATGAACGCCGACGGGATCATTCTTTTGACCAACCAGGGAGGAATCCGTGAGTTCCTGGAAAAATGCAGGGTTCCTGTGGTGATACTGGACCGGGAGGTGCAGGCTGAGAACCAGGTCGCCTGTATCCGTTCCGACCACTATAAGGGCGGCTGGCTGGCAGCGGAGCATCTGGTGCAGTGCGGCTGCAAAAGAATCGTGAATATGAGAGGCGAACAATCCCTCTCCAGCGCCAGAGACCGTTTTGAAGGATATCTGGACATCTGCCGGAAATATGAGCTGGTGCCCCGCTACGTGGACTGCCGCTACAGCTTCCGGGAGGGTGTGAAAAAAACTGAGGAGCTCTTAAAGCTTTATCCGGATGTGGACGGAATCATTGCCGGAAACGATATGGTAGCCATGTCTGTCTATAAGGTTCTGAGCAAAAAGGGATACCGTGTACCGGAGGATATCCAGCTTATCGGCTACGATAATATCAATCTGAGCGAGCTGATGACGCCGGAGCTTACCACGATCGCCCAGCCCATTTCCAAGATGGGCGAAATCTCGGCAAAAATACTGATCGACTATCTGGAGAACAAGAAAATCAAGGACAATTACCACTTTGACGTGGAATTGGTACAGCGGGATACGACAATCATGAAAGGAAAAGGAGAAATAGCATGAAAAAAATTGGAGTCGTAGGAAGCATCAACATGGACATGACCGTCCAGGCAGAAAGAATCCCCTTAAAGGGAGAAACACTGAAAGGAGAAAACCTGAAATACATCCCCGGAGGCAAAGGCGCCAACCAGGCGGTAGCCATGGCGAAGCTGGGAGCCGATGTGGAAATGTTCGGATGTGTCGGAGATGACAGCGCCGGAAAGGATCTGCTGGAAAACCTGAAAAGCGTCGGCGTAAAGACAGAACACATACGGATCGCCGACAATGTGCCTACAGGACTGGCGCTGATCACAGTAGGCGAAAACGACAACACGATCATCGTGGTGGCAGGAGCCAACAACTGTGTGGATATCGATTATGTAAATCAGATCAGGGACGCTCTTCTGCAGTGCGACATCGTACTGCTGCAGCACGAAATTCCTCAGGAAACTGTAGAGTATACCGCAAAGCTCTGCACCGAAAACGGCGTAAAGGTAGTTCTGAATCCCGCGCCCGCAAGACCTGTGAAACCGGAAATTCTGGAAAAAGTGACCTATCTGACGCCCAACGAGCACGAAACCGTAATTCTCTTCGGCGAGGAACAGTCCTTTGAAGAGCTGATGAAAAAATATCCCGAAAAGCTGGTCATCACCCAGGGCTCAAAGGGCGTCAGCACCTGCCTGAAAAACGGAGAGGTAGTTCTGGTTCCCGCCAGAAAGTCCAAAGTCGTAGACACAACAGGCGCGGGCGATACTTTAAACGGAGCCTTTGCCGTGGCCATCACGGAAGGCAGAGCCATGAAAGACGCGCTGAAATTCGCCAATACGGCAGCCGGTCTGTCCATAGAAAAAGCCGGAGCCCAGGGGGGAATGCCGACCTATCAGGATGTGATCAAGGAACTGGAGGAATAAATATATGAAAAGACACGGAATCTTAAACAGCGATATATCCCGGGTGCTTTCTTATATGGGGCACACGGACACTCTGGCAGTGGGCGACTGCGGTCTCCCGATCCCGGAGGAGACAGAAAGAATCGACCTTGCCCTGAAAATGGGAGTTCCTTCTTTCATGGAGGTTCTGACAGAGCTGATTAAAGAGATGAAGGTAGAAAAGGTTGTTCTGGCGGAGGAGATCAAGGAGCAGAACCCCGCGGTTCATAAAGAGATCCTGGCCCTTCTGGACACCATGGACAATACCTGCGATGTGGAGTATGTAACACATCAGGAACTGAAGCAGCAGACAAAAGCATGCAGAGCGGTGATCCGCACCGGGGAAACGACGCCATACGCCAATATCATTCTGCAGTCCGCATGTTTGTTCTGACAGGAATAAAAAAAGAAGGGAGGAAGAAACATGCAAATTGAAATGAAGGGGATCGACAAAGCCTTTGGCAGCAATCAGGTTCTGAAGAACGCAGGCTTCGTGCTGGCAGACGGAGAGGTCCACGCGCTTATGGGCGAAAACGGCGCCGGAAAGTCAACTCTTATGAAAATCCTGACCGGCGTTTACACAAAAGACGCCGGAACGATCTATGTAGACGGCCGGGAAGTTCATTACAAAAATCTCCAGGAGGCGGAGAAGGCCGGGATCGTTTTTATCCATCAGGAGCTGAACGTCCTGTATGACCTGACAGTGGAGGAAAACCTGTTTATCGGAAAAGAGATCAAGGGAAAATTCGGCCTCTGCGATCAGAAAGCCATGCGCAAAAAAGCGGAGGAGGCTCTCGGCCGGCTGGGCGTCCACATTCCCGTCACAGAGGTAATGTCAAATCTTTCCGTAGGTCAGCAGCAGATGATCGAGATCTGCAAAGCTCTTATGGTAGACGCAAAAGTCATTATCATGGACGAGCCCACGGCAGCCCTCACGCAGAGCGAAACTCTGATACTCTTCGACGTGATCCGTTCACTGAAAAAATCCGGCATCTCCATTGTCTATATTTCTCACAGGATGGAAGAGATTTTTGAGCTGTGCGACAGGATCAGCGTACTTCGTGACGGTACCTATATCGGGACAAAAAACATCCCCGAAACAAACATGAACGAGATCGTAAAAATGATGATCGGCCGCGAGATCGGCGAACGGTATCCGGTCAGAAACTGCAAAATCGGCGATACCGTCCTGAAGGTCAGGGATCTGACCAAAAACGGCGTATTCCAGAACATCAGCTTTGAGGTAAAGGCCGGCGAGGTGCTGGGAGTTTCCGGCCTGATGGGAGCCGGCAGAACCGAGATCATGCAGGCTATTTTCGGAAATCTCCATTATGACGCGGGAACCATTGAGATCAACGGAAAGGAAGTACATATCAAATCTCCTATCCAGGCTATGAAATGCGGTATCGGCTTCATCACAGAGGACAGAAAGGTGGAAGGACTGATGCTGGATGAGAGCATTGAGAAAAACATCGCTCTCGCAAATCTTTCCCGGGTTTCCAACCACCATGTCATGGATCGTAAAAAAGAGGACGAGCTGGTCAAAAAAGGAATCGAGGAGCTGCATATCAAATGCTTCGGTCCCTATCATGAATGTGCTAATCTCAGCGGCGGAAACCAGCAGAAGGTGGTATTCGCCAAATGGATCTATACAGAACCGAAAATCCTGATTCTGGACGAGCCTACCAGAGGCGTGGATATCGGCGCGAAAAAAGAAATTTATACAATTATCAATGAACTGGCAGCAAAGGGCGTGGCAATCATTATGGTTTCTTCTGAGCTTCCGGAGGTTCTTGGAATGAGCGACCGGATCATGGTAATCCGCGAGGGAGTTCTCCGCGGAATCATCACAAAAGAAGAAGCAAATCAGGAAAATATTATGACGTTAGCAACGGGAGGTACAATTTAATGAATTCAAATCAGAAAAATATAGCAGCTCGCGTGCAGGATTTAGGCGCGCTTATCGCTCTGGTCGTGCTGGTTCTGGGAATCAGTATCGTAAGTCCGGAATTCAGAACCTGGAGCAACTTCTTATCTCTTTTAAGGCAGTCGTCCATTAACGGTCTGATCGCTTTCGGTATGACCTGCGTAATCCTTACAGACGCTATCGATCTGTCCGTAGGCTCTGTTCTGGCTCTCAGCACCGTACTCTGCGCCGGAATGATCACCAGCGGAGTTCCGGCCGGCGCGGCTATGCTCATCGCCCTTGTGATCGGTACTGTTCTCGGTATTGTCAGCGGTGTTCTGGTAACAAAAGGCCGCCTGCAGCCCTTCATCGCTACTCTGATCACCATGACTGTCTTCCGCGGACTGACGATGATCTTCACCAACGGAAAACCCATCTCCAACCTTGGAGACAGCTTTGTACTGAAGCTGGTGGGAAGAGGCAATTTTTACCATGTTCCGATCCCTGTTATCCTTCTTATCCTGATTTTTATCGGATTTTTCTTCCTGCTGAACAAGACAACCTTTGGCCGCGCGGTATACGCGACAGGAAGCAACTGGAAATGCGCGAAGCTTGCCGGAGTAGATATCCACAGAACCAAGATCATCGCTTACGCGATCTCCGGTTTTATGTCCGCGCTGTCAGGCCTGATCCTTCTTTCCAGACTTGGCTCCGCACAGCCGAACCTGGGCGACGGATATGAGCTTGACGCCATCGCCGCAGTAGCTCTCGGCGGAACCAGTATGAGCGGCGGACGCGGAAAAATCTACGGCACATTCGTAGGCGTGCTGATCATCGCCGTACTGAATAATGGTCTGAATATTCTGGGCGTATCCTCTTACTATCAGGACGTGATCAAAGGTCTCGTTATTTTGGTTGCAGTATTGTCCGACAGAAAACGATAAGGATGAAAAGGAGAATAATGATGAAAATAAAGAAATTGACAGCTCTTATGGCAGCCTCATGTCTGCTGATGGGAACTATGACAGGATGCAACGCGATCACCATCGACGGGGAAGGCACCTCTACAGGAGAAGTGGTCGGCAGCGGAGTGATCGGACTTTCCGTATCCACACAGAATAATCCTTTCTTTGTCTCTCTGGTAGAAGGTGCAGAGGCAAAGGCTAAGGAAGACGGCGTGGAGCTGGTTGTCGTTGACGCCGGAGACGACGCCGCGAAACAGGCCAGCGACGTAGAGGATCTGATCTCCAGAAACGTAAGCGTGCTGATCATCAATCCGGTGGATTCCGACGCGGTAACTCCGGCGGCTCAGAACGCGGTTTCCCAGGGAATCAAGGTTATTTCCGTAGACCGTATGATAAACAACGTAGAAGTGGACTGCCAGATCGCCTCCGATAACGTGGCAGGCGCAAAAATGGCGACAGAATATCTGATCGAGCAGATCGGAGAAGGCGCGAAGGCAGCCGAGATCCAGGGAACACCGGGCGCATCCGCGACCATCGACCGCGGAGAAGGCTTCCATGAGGCGGCCGATACGTCTCTGGATGTTGTGAGCAGCCAGACAGCGAACTTTGACCGCGCGGAAGGTATGACGGTAATGGAAAATATGCTCCAGTCCGATTCTTCCATCAAAGGCGTATTCGCGCACAATGACGAGATGGCTCTGGGCGCGGTGGAAGCTATCGCGGCCTCCGGCAAGGATATCAAGGTGGTAGGCTTCGACGCCACCGACGATGCTGTCGCAGCCGTAGAAGCCGGACGGATGCTGGCTACCGTGGCGCAGAAGCCGGAGCTGATGGGCGCTACCGCCGTAGAGACAGCAGAAAAGCTGATCAACGGCGAAGAGGTGGAAGCTTCCATGCCGGTAGAGGTAGAACTGATCACACAGTAAATAAATATATTCATATCTGCTTCCATGCCGCAGGATAAGTCCGCCGGACTGTCCCGCGGTACAGAAAAACTGCCGGGATCCGCGCAGCTTCACGCTGCGGACCCCGGCAGTTTTTTTACGGAAGAGACAGCCTGCGCTTCCGGATCAAAGGGCGTCCCCGCTCTCCTGCTCCGACTGGCGCACCTTCTTCATCAATGCGGCCAGCTCCTGATATTTTCCAGTCACATAGCCGTAATTCTCCCTTTTGTGGGGAAGCATACATCCCGTACAATCTTTAATCCCGCTTTCCGTATAACAAAAATTCCCGCCGCACCGTTCTCCCAGTGCATAAAGCGGGCAATAACAAAAAAGGCAATTAAAATTATCCGGATCCGCTCCCTTATGGCAGGGAAAAAATTCACAATTCTTATGACTGAAATAGGAGTACTCTTTTCCGTCCCAGTATGGTTTCTCCATAAACGATTCCGCCCCTTCTCTTTTCTTATTCCGCGAGCTTGAAAGCATTGTCAAATACAAAAAAACGGCGCTTGCGGCGCCCAACTGCTTTTTTGAGGTGCGACCCTACTCCGGGGTAGACAATTGATCCGTTCATAATTTGCGGAGGGAACGAATAAATCCGGAGTAGTATCGCCTGCCATTTAATCATGCTCTGAATCAGAGCGGTCCATGCTCTGCTGCGGATATCAGAAGCATGTATGTATAACTCAATACGAACAGGCGAATTCCATAAAAAATGCCTGCTTCCAAACAAGCAGACAACACTCTGGGGCTGCGGATTCCCCAAGTTGGTTGCTACACTTTACACGGAAGTTTAACCTCGCCATACAAAGCAGGTTTCCTGACTCCAGGATCATCGCTCCCTCTCCCCTTCTCATACGCTGAAGCTGTTCCTTCCCTTTAAAACACAGCGGAATAATAAATACAGCTTCGTACAATGGGATAATGAGAGGCCGCTCCTCTGTCACAGTGACCGGATCGCTCAGGATTCTCACCTGATTCCCTTTTCTGCCTGATGCTCAAAACAGACAGCACTCTGTACGTTTCATATGGAATTATACTAGGGTTAGCATAGCATTTCGTCATACATTTGTCAATGATAAAATATTTGAGTTTCCGCAGCCCGTTGAATGACCATAATATAAAAATAATATTGCCGAATGAAAGAAGCTGCGCTATACTTTCCATATGGGAAACCAGAGAGCCAAAAGGCGGCTTACCCTCCTACTATCGGAGGGGCTTACCCTCCAGACTGAAGAAGAAAGGAGGGCGTTGCCAATGTATGTTACATACGCTGATTTGATTCAGCTTTTAATATTCATTGTTGCCCTTGTCGGTCTTGTTTACGAGATTTTCAAGGATAAACGAAAATAGCCGCCACTACTCGCAATAGTGACGGCTGACCTCGTATAAAGGTTTAAGCTAATAATTACTGAGGGTAGGCCGCTTCTCTGGCTTTCCCTTTTTCTATTACCAATATAGCATAACTGGATGCAGGGCGCAAGACCCTATTCGTCCGTATCTGGAACACTATTCGTCCATATCTGAAATATAATGGAATACCATATAATGGAATATATAAGCCGCTCTTTGTTCTTTAATGATTTTCATTGTATTTTTTCTTTCTGTATTG
>DSLMC04103__coassemble_459_pt1 | contig 32770 bp, 27 predicted proteins | sample DSLMC04103__metabat2_high_PE_018 | metagenome-assembled genome bin DSLMC04103 | reverse complement strand
CTCTACCGCAATGCCCCGTTCACGTGCCAACCGTTCAAATATATGCTCTGCCATAATTTAGCCTCCTGACATTCTGAATATCATTCCCTGATAGCTACCAATCTATTACTGCATAAGCCCCTTTTAGGTAGTTTGATAGCTACTGATTGTGACTATTATACCACCCTTCTGGGACTTAGAATAGATACAGATAGGTAGGTGATGTCATGGATGCACAGAAGCGAATCAAACAGCTCATGAAGGAGCGAGATTGGACAGATTACCGACTGGCAAAAGAATCTGGGCTTTCCCACTCCACAGTCACAAATATGTTCAACCGGAATAACGCTCCGACGCTGCCGACCTTAGAAGCGGTCTGCAAAGCATTTGGTATTACTTTAGCACAGTTCTTTACGGAAGGGACTTCTCCAGAAATGACAGAAGAACAGCGCATCTTATTCGCAAAGTGGAGCGCACTGAAAGAGGAACAGAAACAGGCGTTGCTTGCACTGATCGACACCATGAGAAGTTAAGAAGCATATTATTTCCAAGCGAACGGAAATAATGTGCTTCTTATTTGGTCTGATGCAATTTTTCTATCATTAAAAATGCACCCATTCACGCAATTTGGGCGCATTGTATCAATTTGTGGTACGCAAGCCAGATCGGGAACGCTATAAATAAAGTATCGTACTGCTCCATATTCTCTACCCTGTTCGCTATGGCCGGACGATAAGATTTATCGTTCATCTCAACACTGCTGCGGCTTTTTTTATCCATCCAGTTCAGATCCGCGCTTGTATACGGAATCTCCGGCTGAATCTCATGCAAATCAGCGCCTGTGGCCGCCGCGAGACGTTTCGCCAGTTTCGCTGTAACACCGCTGGCGCTGAAATATGCTACTAAAATTTTACTCATCTGCACTCCGCCTTTCTTTTCCTTCTGCTCTGAAGTTTATGACTGATATTTTGTATCGTATCTGTTTGCAACAGTTCTAAGATTATCAAAAATAAATGTAAACATTTATTTATGATAACTTACGAACTGTCACTTATAGTGTAACTTTATTTTGACACTGTGTCAATAAGTTATAACGACAAATCCTTCTTTTTAAATACCAGTATTCCCACAGCCAGGAAAAGGACGGCTCCCGTAGCCAATACGCCCAGACATATAATGCTGTCCGCCCGATACTCAACTACTCGTTCGGGATTAAATAAAGTCAGCGGAGTAAGGTATTTCAAAAAAGCAGCGCCGTCGCCGGCCTGTGCCAGCATCTGCAGCAAAAAGAAAACCAATCCCAATCCGGCTCCCAGCCCCACGGAAAATTTCAACTCATTAAAAATACACGAAAACATGAAACATAGGGAGGCCAGAAACAACTCAAGTATAAGCAGACCGAAATTCAAGAACAAAAACCTCTCTATTTCCAAACTCTCTCCATGCATGATCCTGCTGCATACGGCTATCAGTCCTGCGGCATACAAGACTAAAAGAAATAGACCCGTCAGTAAAACAACAAATTGCGTGCGTATAATCTGCGTTCGTGTATAATGAGTATTTAATAAATAAGCCATTGATCCCTTGTCAATATATTTCGCCACCAGCTTATAGCACATAAGGATTGTATAAATAAAAGGAATCAGCACCAGAATAAATCCATAGAGATAATTAATCAGAAAATCGATTAAGGTCGTTCCGGGATTCTCCATTCCGAAAGCTGAAAAAATCTGCGGCATACTCTTAACAAGCATATTGATCCCCGCCTCCAGCTCAGGATCATACATCCCGGTAATAACTCCTCCATAAAGTGTAATAACCGCAAAAAACAGCAGGACAATTTTGTAATTCGATCTCAATTCAATCTTTAACAAGGGCAAGCTCATGATCTGCCACCTCCATAATATTTCAGAAACACTTCCTCAAGGGACTGGCTCCTTATATTTATATCCTTTATGCGGTATCTGCTCAACTGAGAGATCAGTACATTGACATCTCCTTTACTCAACAGACAAACCGCATTTTCCTGCCTGCTGCAATTATCCAGGTGCAGCTTCTGAAAGGAAACTGCGTCCTCCGTATTGTCAAATATAATCTCACAGTGTTTACACATATTATCCCGGATCATATTTATAGCTTCATCCGCCACAATCCGCCCTTCCCTTATCATGACGACCCGATCACAGGTATTTTCAATCTCCTCAAAGATATGAGACGACATCAGAATTGTTTTCCCACTGTCTTTTTCCCTTTTTATGAGGTCGACAAACTTATTCTGCATCAACGGATCCAGTCCTGTAGTTGGTTCGTCCAGGATCAAAACGGGAGCGTTCTGCATAAACGCAACGATCAGGCCTATTTTCTGCTTCATGCCTTTGGACATTTTTTTGATTTTCACCCGGGTATCTATATCAAAATAAGCGGTCAGCTCTCTGGCATATCCCAGATCTTTTATGTCCTTCATTCCCGCCATAAACTGAATAAATTCATCTCCTGTCATATTATCCATAAATGCGGTTTCCCCCGGCAGATAACCAATTTTGTCCTGCACAGAGGAAGCGTTTTTAAAACAATCCATGCCCAGAACCCTGGCGGTCCCGTGATCAGGTTTCAAAAAGCCCATCAAATGGCGGATCGTAGTGGTTTTACCCGCCCCATTCGGCCCCAAAAAGCCTACCGCCTCACCCTGCCGCAGGGAAAAAGACAAATCAAAAATTCCTTTATTATTTCCATAATCCTTTGTTAATCCGGCAATATGTATTACATCCACAAACACTCCTCCTTATACAGCAAACACTTTTCAGCAGCATACCACTTAATCCATAACCCTCTGAACATTTCGCTTCATTCTAATTCTAATATATTTATTAATTTTTACAAGACCCGCGAATCACAATTATTATTTTGAAAATTTCAGAAAATGCGTTATAATATATGAGAAAAATCATCATCAGGAGGTCTTTGCCATGAAAGTATTAATGTTAAACGGAAGTCCGCGCAAAAACGGGAATACCTCAACCGCACTGAAAGAGATGGAAAAAATCTTTCTACAGGAAGGAATTGAAACAGAAATCATACATGTAGGAAACAAGGGGATCCGGAGCTGCATTGCCTGCAGCGCCTGCGCTGAAAAGGGCAAATGTGTTTTCGACGATATCGTAAACGAGATCGCGCCGAAATTTGAGACATGCGACGGCCTGGTCATTGGAAGCCCCGTCTATTACGCGTCCGCAAACGCCACTCTGATAGCGCTTCTCACCAGATTGTTTTACAGCACCTCTTTTGACAAGACAATGAAGGTAGGCGCCAGCGTGGTCTGCGCCAGAAGAGGCGGTCTGTCCGCCACCTTTGACGAACTGAACAAATTCTTCACCATCAGCGGTATGCCGGTGGCTTCCAGCCGCTACTGGAACAGTATTCACGGACGGCTGGAGGGCGAGGCCGCTCAGGACGCGGAAGGACTTCTGACCATGCGGGTTCTGGCCCGGAATATGTCCTTCCTTATGAAGAGCATCGCTCTTGGAAAAGAGAAATACGGCCTGCCCGAAAAAGAACCTGTCACCATGACGAACTTCATTCGATAATCTATCGAACGGAATGTCCGCCGGGTATCCTTAGATATTGAAAAAAATTGCCATAGTTTTCTGTCGCCGGCAATCTCCTATAACAGGAGATATGCCGCGGCAGTATCCTATGGCAGTCTTTTTATCATTCAGTTTCTACTCAACCGTCACACTCTTGGCAAGATTTCTCGGCTTATCCACATCCAGGCCTCTGGCTACGCTGACATAGTATCCCATAAGCTGAAGAGGAATGACCGCCAGGGAGGTGGCAAAATATGGATCTGTCTTCGGAATATAGACGGTAAAATCAGCAGTATCCTCAATGTTGTAGTTGCCGAAGGTGGTCAGACCCATAAGATAGGCGCCCCGGCTTTTACATTCCACCATATTGCTCACTGTCTTTTCATACAATTCCGGCTGCGTCAGCACTCCGATCACCAAAGTGCCCTCTTCCAGCAGCGAAATCGTGCCATGCTTCAGTTCTCCCGCCGCGTAGGCCTCTGAATGGATATAGCTGATCTCTTTCATTTTCAGGCTTCCCTCCATGCAGATGGCATAATCGATCCCTCTTCCTACAAAAAAGACGTCTCTTGCGTTGGCCTGTTTCGCGGCAAACCACTGAAGTCTTTCTTTATCCTCAATGATTCTTTCTATTTTTTCGGGGATTTTCTGTATCTCTTCTATGTAGCTTGCGTACTGCTCTTCACTGATCGCTTCCCTTACTCTGGCAAACTGGATCGCCAGCACATAGGCGGCGATAAGCTGCGTGCTGTATGCCTTGGTAGTAGCCACAGAGATTTCCGGACCGGCGAGAGTGTAAAATACATTGTCCGCCTCCCGGGCAATGGAGGATCCCACCACGTTTACGATACTCAGCGTACGGACTCCTCTGGATTTCGCCTCACGGAGAGCGGCCAGACTGTCGGCAGTTTCTCCCGACTGACTGATGATCACCACAAGTCCGTTTTCATCCAGAAGCGGCTTCCTGTAACGAAATTCAGAGGCCAGCTCTACCCGGACCGGAATTTTTGCCATATCCTCGATCACATACTGAGCGGCCATCCCCACATGATAAGCGGATCCGCAGGCCACAATATAAATCTGGCTGATATTACGGATATCCTCTTCTGTGATTCCTACCTCTGAGAGATCGATCCTGCCGTCCTTCAGCACAGAATTCAGGGTATCTGCCACAGCCTTTGGCTGCTCGTGGATCTCCTTCATCATGAAATGCTCGAACCCGGCCTTCTCCGCGGCTTCCGCGTCCCAGTCGATGACTTTCATTTCCTTCTGGATTTCATCCCCGTCCAGATTGTAGAAGATGATCTCTCCTTTTCTGACGCAGGCCATCTCCATGTTGCCGATATAGTATACATTCCGGGTGTATTTCAGAATCGCCGGAACATCTGAGGCAATGTAAGATTCCCCGTTTTCCACGCCAAGGATCATGGGGCTGTCTTTTCTTGCCACAAAGATTTCTTCCGGATAATCCTTAAACATCAGCGCCATCGCGTAGGAACCGCGGATACGCACCATAGCATGATTGATGGCGTCTACAGGAGTCCCCTCATACTTCTTATAATAGTAATCCACCAGCTTTACGGCAATCTCTGTATCTGTAGACGAATAAAATCTGTAGCCTTTGCGCAGCAGCTTCTCCTTCAGCTCCTGGTAATTCTCAATAATACCATTGTGGACAGCCGCCACATTCCCGTCGTCACTGACATGAGGATGGGCGTTTGTCTCGGAAGGCTCCCCGTGAGTAGCCCACCGGGTATGGCCGATCCCGCAGGTTCCGGGTACAGACTCTCCGTTATTGGTTTTCTCCTTCAGTACCTTCAGACGTCCCTTGGCTTTGATCACCTCTACTTCCGCGTTTTTGTCCCTTACGGCAAGTCCGGCAGAATCATATCCCCGGTATTCCAGCTTCGAAAGGCCGTCCAGCAGAATCGGCGCCGCCTGATGATTTCCAGTAAATCCCACTATTCCACACATATTTACTCTCCTCTTTAACCTATGCTGTCATTGTCTCCAGTTACTCATTACACTATATATATCATAAATATTCTCTATCATATCACAGGAGCCTCTGAGATTCAATCTCGCAGATGCTACTGCAGAATCGGATTCGTCACCGCATCCGCGGAATCGCCCAGCCGGTACAGGCTGTAGCGGCCTACGTTCCCCACTTCCTGATATCCATAGACTTCCAGTTCTTTTTTCTGTTCCTCATTCGGAATCTTTACCACCAGATAATTACAGAAAGTGCTTCTTCCCACAGCTCCGATATTCTGATAATTCAGCACCGGCGCGTTGATCTCCAGATAAAGGCGCCTGGTTCCGGCTCCGTATCCGCCCCGGCCTTCCCGGTTAAACAGCATTCGTATCGACGGGTCGTAAACCCGGACATAGGGACCGATATAATTGTCCGCGGCAAGTATGAAAACGCTGTCCCCCGCATCACTTTTTACCATCTCACAGATACCGGCCGCCTCGTCGGGAACCTGCTGATAATTGTGTACGAGCCGGTAATTACCCGCCTGATAAATCCCCTTTCCGGTCAAAACGATCAAAACGGCGCAGACCGCCAGGGCCAGAAGCTTTGCGGCGCTTCTTCTCTCCCTGATGAACTCCGTCATGGCAAGGGCGATCACAGGGACCGTTGGAACCAGCCACAGGACACGCCAGTAAACATTTTTTCCGATGCAGGCCTGGATGATTTTTGCCGTCACAGGACAAAAAAATACCAGCAGCGATACGGCCAGATACAGAAGAACATTTCTGGTGCTTTCCCTTTTTCTGCGGAAAACCAGAAGATAAAGCACCGCCGCCAGCAAGAGCCAGGGGACGAAGCTCTCTCCCCAGTAATTATTCCAGAGTCCGACTATTTCTTTCATTAGCTCTTTCATCTTCCTTCTCCCCCATCACAAAACGATATATACTATCCCCAGAACGATCGACGGAAGACAGCATAAAAGCCCCTGCAGCACTCTTTTCCATTTTCGCGTCCATATAAGGCACACTGCCAGGAAACAGCCCGTCATGATAGGAGCCAGAATAATACCCATGGAGGAAAGAAGACAGCAGCTTATGTTTGCCAGAACAAGAAAAAACCACGGATATGAGGGTTTCTTCTCCAGCAGTACAGAAATACACAGGTAAAACAAAAGAGGCAGCATCATGCCTGCCAGAAGGGCTTTCCCCTGCCAGATCCTCACCATCTGAAAATTTCCCGCGTTGTACACCGAATAACCGGAAAAGCCGCACAGCAGCGCTGCCAGAAACAAATAAATTCCCCGGGCCTTCCGGTCGTCCGGGAACCATTTCCGCGCAAGGCAGTACTGCACCATATACGCCGCCGGCAGAAATACAAAAGGAAAAAACACATGGGCCATAACAGACGGATGAAGTCCGCCGCTGAGCTGACTGACCACGGCCAAAAACACAGGGAAGGGCGACAGCACATACCGTCTAGGCAGCATGACATATTCCCGCCCTGTATAAGGACTCACTTCAAAAATCGTGTCTGTATATACGTCCGTAGTCGCCGTACCCACATAAAAGTAGTCGTCCGCGTCCATATGAGCCAGAACTGTACACATCACTACCTGCAGAAGGATCAGCAGCACCGCCAGCGCCATGTAAAAATCCGGGCTGAATTTTTTCTCCCTGAGACGAGCCAGAGGCTTTTGGCTTTTCAGGCAGAAAAGCCCCCAGATTCCCAAAGCCAGAGCAATGGCGCCGTAGCTGACGGTCAGTACATGAAGAGGCATTTTCAGCCATGTCATCGGCAACGTCAAAAGTTCTGTCACCGAAAAAAGCACCATATAACCCGTCAGCATTATTTCCGCAATGTTCCCGTTTCTTTTTTTTCCTAAAACCGGAATACCGGCAAAGGCTGGCACTACGGCCAGCCAGAATATTGCCAGGATCCCTTTTATGATCATTCCCATATCAGATCTCCAGATTATTTTTTATGATTCCCATAGCGATTTTTTCCGGCGTGACAGGCAGCTCACGCACCCTCACGCCTGTAGCGTTATAAATTGCCTCTGTGACAGCCGGACAGGGAGTGTCGATCACCAGCTCTCCCACCGACTTGGCCCCGAAGGGGCCGGAGGGCTCGTAGCTTCCCCGGATCTCTACGCGGATATCTCCGATATCCAGCCGGGAAGGAATTTTATACTGCATAAAGGAATTGTTCCGGATGACTCCTTTGGGGCTGTACTGCACGTCCTCGTAAAGAGCCATTCCGATCCCCTGCGCGATCCCTCCCTCCGTCTGTACCCGGACAAGGTTGGGATTGATGGGAGTTCCGCAGTCTACTACCGCCACATAATCTACAACCTTCGCGCTGCCTGTTTCCTTATCCACTTCCACCTCGGCCATTCCAACCATAAACGGCGGCGGGGAAATGGGGGATGAGAAGGTTCTTGTCACCTGAAGCTCCTGATTATTTCCGCAGGTGCCTTTCACCGCGATCTCTTTCAGAGAGACCTTTTTATCCCCGCTGTATACAAAGGCGCCGTCAAAATCAACATCTTCAGGAACCTCTCCCAGCATTTCCGCTCCAAGAGCGCAGATTTTCTTTCTCAGCTCCGTACATGCGTGGACCACGGCCATTCCCGTGGTGTAAGTGGTCGCGGAGGCATAGGAGCCGGAATCGTAGGGAGAGATATCCGTATCCACTCCGAACACCACAATATTATCCATGGAGGTTTCCAGGCAGTCGGCAGCCATCTGCGCCAGGATCGTGTCACAGCCCGTTCCCATATCGGCGCAGCCCAGGCCCAGAGTATAGGAGCCGTCTTCATTGAGCTTCATATCCGCTCCCCCCACGTCCACACCGGCGATGGAAGACCCCTGCATGGCCATTGCCACGCCTACGCCCCGGACCTTTCCGTTTCCAAGATCCACGCAGGGATATTTTTCATCCCAGTTCATCATTTCCTTCGCCCGCTCCATGCACTGATCCATGGTGCAGCTCTCGGCTCTGTCGCAGTCTCCGTATCCCGGAAGAGGCCCTCCCTGAACCGGCATATTCAGCTCTCTTATCTTCACCGGATCCATTCCCATCATGTGGGCCAGCTCATTCACGGCCGATTCCACAGCATAAATGCCCTGGGTAGCTCCATATCCCCGGTACGCGCCTGCTGCCTGCATGTTTGTGTAAACCACATCATAGGAAAAACGGTATGCCTCCGTATGACGGTAAAGGGCAATGGACTTGTGTCCGCTGAGTCCCACAGTTGTGGGACTGTGCTCGCCGTAAGCTCCCGCGTTTGAAAGGGTATACACATCTATGGCCCGTACAATTCCATTCTCATCCGCCCCTGCCCGCACACGGATCTCCATCTCATGGCGGGGAGAGGAACAGATCTGGGATTCGTAACGGCTGTACAGGATCTTGGAGGGCCGCCCTGTTTTCCAGGTAACAAAGGCAGGATAAATTTCACTGACAGAGGTCTGCTTCGCGCCGAAGCCTCCGCCGATCCTCGGCTTGATCACCCTCACCTTGGAAGAAGGAATGTCGAGGGCGGTTCCCATGATCCTTCTTACATGGAAGGGAATCTGGGTGGAGGATACCACGTTGAGCCTTCCAAAATAGTCCATATAACAGTAAGTGCGGAAGGTTTCCATCATCGCCTGCTGATTCGCCTTCGTATGATAGGTTCTGTCCACCGTATATTTACATTCAGAAAGAACCTTATCCACATCTCCGCTCTCTTCCACTGCTGAAGCGCAGAGATTCCGCTTATTATCCGCTCCTACCGGAACCTTTGCCTCCCAGTCCTCCTCGGGATGTACAAGAATCTCTCCGTCCTTTGCCCTGTGGATATCCAGCACCGGTTCCTCCACCTTATATTTCACCTTGATCCTCTTCAGCGCTTTGTCCACAGCAGCCTCTGTCTCTCCCGCCACAATAGCCACCGCGTCTCCTACAAACCGCAGATGGCGGTCCAGGATCAAACGGTCGTAGGGACTCAGCTCCGGATAGGTCTGGCCTGCCAGAGTAAATCTTTTCTGCGGCACATCCTTATAGGTATATACAGCTACGATCCCTCCCACCTGCCGGGCGGTTCCTGTTTTGATCTCCTCCACCCAGGCATTGGCATGAGGACTTCTCAGAACCTTAACGATCAGACAGTCCTTCGGCGCAAGATCATTGGTATATACCGGTTTTCCGGTCACCAGCGCCATGGCGTCTGTTTTTCTTACCGGTTTGCTTACATATTTCACGCCTCGGCCTCCTCCTTCTTCTGTATCCTCTTATAGTCCAGATACTTTTTGATGCTTCTTGTCTGTCCCACAAAACCGGAGCATCTGCAGAGATTTCCCGCGAGATACTCCCGGATTTCCGCCTCAGAGGGATCCTCAAGCTCACGCTCCATGGCAAAAATATTCATAATGAATCCAGGATTGCAGAAGCCGCACTGTTCGGCCCCCTCGTCCGCCAGAAAGCTTCCGAATTCCTCGGCTTCCTTCTGCATCCCCTCCATGGTCACGATCTTTTTGCCTTCCGCCCGGAGAACGGGAACACTGCAGGAAAGAACGGGCCGGCCGTCCATCAGAACCGTACAAAGCCCGCAGTTGGAGGTTTCGCAGCCGCATTTTACACTATAGCAGCCTTTTTCCCGGAGAAAATTCAAAAGCATCGTATCCGGCTCCACCTCTTCATGACGATATTCTCCATTCAGCCAAAAACTTACATTCATGCTTTTATCCCTCCCAGTGATTCCCACGCTCTTTTTACCAGCACCTGCGCAAGCAGCTTCCGGTATTCGGCGGAAGCCCGCATATTGCTTCCAAAAGCCGTATGCTCCGCTGCATACTCCGAAAATCCGAGAACCGCCCCGGCTTTTTCTTTTTTGGACATTTCCGAAAATCCTTCCAGAATCCCTTCCTTATCTTCCACGATCACCGCCCGCCCCGGCCGGGCTCCGATCACCGTCCTGGCTCCGTCCTCCGAAAGGGACGCGGCGCAGGTCAGCACGGGAAAATCAGTCTCAGAATTTCTCTGGCTCAGGTAGACGGAGCTCCGGGGCGTCTTTTTTACAATGACCGCTTCCAAAATATCTCTGTCTTTCTTTTGCTTCGCAAATTCCGCAAGAGGGATTCTTCCTGCCTGATGAAGCTCCACCCAGGTATCCAGGGCGAGAAACATCGTCAGCACGTCTGAAAATCCATATCTTCCAAAAATACTGCCTCCCACAGTGGCGCAGTTGCGGAACTGTACGCCGACGATATGACGCAGACTCTCTCTGACCGCTCCCTGAGTGTACTCGTGAAGAGCGGCGTTCGTTTCCAGATCTCTGAGCGTCGTCATACATCCGATATAAAATTCGTCTTCCCTCTCCTGTACCGTATCCAGGCCCAGGCCGGAGAGGTCGATAGCTGTGGATACATTTCTGCCGCCCATTTTCAGCCAGATCATTCCGCCCAGAACACACGCTGATTTTTTCTGATTCAGTTCATAGGCTTCTGCAATGCTTTTTACCTTCACATAGCTTTTAATCTTTAGCATTCGGGATATCCTTTCCTTTTCCTGTTCGTTTCTATGAACATCCATTCTTTATTTTATATATGCAGCCTCTTTCCGGCTCCGCTGTACGGCGGGCGGAAAGATCCTGCATTATTTTTTAGTTTAACAGGTATTTTGCAAAAAATCCACATGAAAGTAAAAACCGCCGCGGTATCGCGCAAAAAACCGGCTGGAATCCTGTTCTTCACAATTCCTGCCGGTTCTTTTTCCTTTTATATTCAGTCTCTGTTGTTGATGGCCGTCACAAGAGCGTCAATGGACGCGCGGATGATATCCGGATCCACGCCGGCCCCCCAGGAAAGATGTCCGTTGGGGCTTTCAATTCCCACATAGGCGATAGCCTTGGAGCTGGAGCTTTTTTCCAGAGCATGCTCCTGATAGGTAACAAGATTGTATTTGAGATCGTAGGCTTTTTTCAGAGCGTTGCTGACAGCGTTCAGACGTCCGTTTCCACGGGCCTCCGTGGTGACGGTTCTTCCATTGAAGGAGGAGGTCACCTGAGTAACGATACCGCCGTCTTTCTGCTGGAAATGAACCTCGTTGATGCTGAATGGCTCCACCACATTCTCAAAGGTCTTTTTAAACAGGTTAAAGATTTCTTCCGGATGAAGCTCTTTATGCTTGTGGTCAGAAACCGCTTTGGCGGTATATCCCATAGCCTCCCGCATTTTCGGCGGAAGATTCAGGCCGTATTTTGTCTCCAGAATATATCCTACGCCGCCTTTTCCAGACTGGCTGTTGATACGGATCACATCTGCGTCGTAGTTTCGTCCCACATCCGTAGGATCGATCGGCAGATAGGGCACGGTCCAGCGGCTTGGATCCTTTTCCTCTCTCCAGTGCATGCCTTTGGCGATAGCGTCCTGGTGAGAACCGGAAAACGCCGCGAATACGAGAGCGCCGCTGTAGGGGCTTCTCTCGTCCACCTTCATTCCCGTACACGCCTCATAAACCTCGCAGACATGGGGCATGTCAGAAAAATCAAGTTTGGGATCCACTCCCTGGGAATACATATTCATGGCAAGTGTTACGATATCCACATTTCCGGTACGCTCTCCGTTTCCGAAAAGAGTTCCCTCAATTCTGTCGGCGCCTGCCAGCAGTCCCATCTCGGAGTCCGCCACGCCGCAGCCGCGGTCATTGTGAGGATGCTGGGAAAGAATCACATTTTCACGATATTTCATGTTCTCGCTCATGTACTCGATCTGACTCGCGTACACATGGGGCATGGAAAGCTGGACTGTTACCGGGAGATTGATGATACATTTATTTTCCGGCGTAGGCTGCCATACATCCAGTACCGCGTTGCAGACCTCCAGAGCATATTCCGGCTCCGTTCCGGTAAAGCTCTCGGGACTGTACTCAAACTGGAAGTTTCCTTCTGTCTGCTCCGCCAGCTCCTTGAGAAGCTTCGCGCCGTCCACGGCGATCTGCTTGATCTCTTCTTTGGATTTGCGGAACACCTGCTCTCTCTGAGCGAGAGAAGTGGAATTATACACATGGATGATCGCCTTTGGCGCGCCCTTCACCGCCTCGAAGGTTTTGCGGATAATATGCTCTCTTGCCTGAGTAAGAACCTGGATAGTCACATCCTCGGGGATCAGATTCCTCTCGATCAGAGTCCTCAGGAAAGTATACTCTGTCTCTGAGGCAGCCGGAAATCCCACCTCAATTTCCTTAAATCCGATTTCCACCAGAAGCTTGAAGAATTCCACCTTCTGCTCCAGACTCATAGGGATCACAAGAGCCTGATTTCCGTCGCGGAGATCCACGCTGCACCAGATAGGCGCTTTATCTACGTACTCTTTTTCCGCCCATTTCATACATTTAACAGGCGGCATGAAATACTGTCTCTGATATTTTTTTACATTCATCATAATCTTTTCCCTCCGTTTTTCCGAAATGCTGAATGATCCTTTCTCAAAAGGCTATGCCCGGAAGCTTCAAAACCTGAGAGAAGCGTTTTATATTATAGGAATGTCTGTACATTGCATCATAGAACAATTTCATACGGCAAGGTGTTTTCTATAATATAAAAAAATCTTCCATCTCTACAGATTTCTGTAAGAGACGAAAGATCACTTCCTTCGCGGTACCACTCTTATTTATGAACGGCTTCATACACTCAGGGATACGGAATTCTTCTCGAATCCTTATATCCTCTCCATATAACGGTGGACACCGTCTGCGCCTACTTTCCCGCGGGAGTTCGGACAGCTACTCCGAGGCGAGTTCCATGGTTCCCTTCCGCTGCCTCGCACCAGCCGGCAGTTCTCTGTGCTCCAGTCCGCATGTACTATTCCTCATCAACGCATTTCAACTATTTTTGCTATGGATATAGGCTAACACGACTATACGTCCTTTGTCAAGGAAATTTTTCTGCTGCCATAAAGTGATAATAATAAGACACAGAATACTTTGTCTTTTTCCAGTGTAATCTCATATCCACAAATTCCTTCCGTATATTTCTAGTAAAACTCGTTTTATTGACTTGTTAAAATGTTTTGTTATAATAGAAATAAAAAAAAGGTGCTTGTATGGCGAGCAGGGAATTTTCAAAAAAATTACAAGTAAAATATTTTCTAATATAATGGAACTACAATAGAATGAATTACAAAGGTCGGAAAGGCTCCCGACACACTCGCAAGAGTACCTGAGATGCTGGATACGCCGTCCAGCTTGTAATTCAATCTACAAACCTCTAGGTGCTTCCATTATGGATGCACCTTTTGTTTTACATAAAATTACTATGTTGATCCCAAACCAAATAATATGCTTACCCGGGGAGCCGGGGGACGTGCTCTCACCCAATCCGAGACCTTACGGAGGGTGGTGATTATTATGAGTACATACGAAGAATTGAGTCTCATCGTAAGCGTTGCTTTATTGATCGTAGCCATTCTGACTTATACACATAAGAAATAGCCGTCCTGCTCTCGTCAAAGTTTAGAAACGGCTATCTCTTGATAGTGCATTTTAAATCGCGCCGGGTCGGGTGATGTGCGCTCACCTTCCGGCTCCCTTGTTAAATATATTATACCAAATATGCTTGAAATGTCAAATACAAAACAGATTCCTGCATCAGCATCAGTAGGTGTATAAATAAGTACTTCAGGTCAATAATCTTTTATGTATCCCCTAAAAGAAACCGTACAGGTTTATTCTTTTGAGGGTTCTGAGGATTCTGTTCAATATGTTTTTAACGATCTGATTAAAGTCGGGATTTATAATGATCTGGAAATCTGTATCTCAGTCTTATTAAAAGAAAAAAGTGTCTGAAATCAGGCACTTTCTAATCGGGGCAACAGGATTTGAACCTGCGACCTCACGGCCCCCAGCCGTGCGCGCTACCAAGCTACGCCATACCCCGGTGATGAATATTATAGCAAGCTGTCCCTCTTTTTGCAAGAGTTTTTTTTAGTTGTTTTTCACGATTTCAGCATGTTTTTTTTGTTTTTATCAGACTTTTTTATCTTTTTCATGCAATACACACAATTATAATAATCATTTAACAAAAATCGCCTGATTCTATTTTCCAATCCTGCTAAGCCTTTATAACTGCTCAGAACAAGGCCGATTAAGCGCCGCGATTTTGTATGCATGAATAAAACCTCGCGACTATCGCGCGATTCTATTCATATAAGAAACGGGCAAGAACTTTTAACCTCTTGCCCCTCCCATACCGCCGGAATACATTCTTGGGCGTCTCCGGCGGTTTCATCATACTTTTCCAAGCTCCCAGAAAGCCACCGCGCTCGCAGCCGCCACATTCAGGGAATCCACTCCGTGAGCCATGGGAATCCGCACCGTAAAATCACTGTCGGCAATCGTCTCCGGGGCCAGGCCCTCCCCTTCTGTCCCAAGGATCACCGCCAGCTTTTCACAGGATTTCAGTCCGGCATCATCAATACTTACGGAGTCGTCACAGAGCGCCATGGAAACCGTCCGAAATCCCATCCTCCGCAAAAGCCTCATCCCGTCCTCCGGCCACACCGTGTCTTTATTAAAAAAAGTCCACGGGATCTGAAAGACGGTACCCATACTGACCCTGGCCGCACGCCGGTAAAGAGGATCGCTGCAGCCTCCCGTAAGAAGTACAGCATCCATATTAAGGGCAGCGGCCGAACGGAAGATTGCACCCACATTGGCAGGGTTTACCACATTTTCCAGCACCGCGATCCTCCTTGCCTCCCCGCATACCTCCTCCGCTGACGGAAGCCGCCTCCTGCGCATAGCGCAGAGCATTCCTCTTGTCAGACCGAATCCCCGCAGTCCGGACAGTACAGAGTTTTCTCCAACATAAACCGGAATGCCCTGACAGGAACGGAAAATTCTCTCTGTCTCATCATTTTCTTTTCCCTCTTCTATCAGAAAGGACAACGGCTCATAACCCGCGTCCAGCGCCCGTTCTATCACCTTGGGACTTTCGGCGATAAAAACTCCCGGATCCGGCTCAAAATACCTGAGAAGCTGCACTTCAGAGGTCTGGATATAAATCTCCATCCCATCAGCCGACAAATCCCTGATTTTTACAAAATCCGTCATGAATCATTTCCTTTCCTTACGGGCTTCACCTTCAGCGTCCTCAGATGTTTCTTCTGTTCCTGTGAAATCCGGCGGCTTTCACAGGCCTTCTGAATAGCTTTGTTATGGGTCCAGTCGTCCAGACGCTGATGCTCAAAATACGGAAGAACCGCGTCATACTGCTTCGCAAGAGCCGTGGCAAAATACCACGCCGTCATCATATTTACATAATATTCCCGGGAGCGAACTCCTGCCGCCACCTCCAGATACTCCTTTTTAAAATCCTCATCCAGATAAAACCGCATCAGCATCCCGATCCCAAAACGCACTGTATAAGTCTCGCCGGAGGCGATCCACTTGCGGATCTTTACCATCAATTTTTCTTTGTTCTTTTCAAATATTTTAGGAGAGAACATGTCGCAGGTCGCCCAGTTATCAATATAGGGAAGAAACCGCTCCACTTCCTCCATACATTTTTCATAATCCCGGATCTTTTCGATCACAAAGGCGTGGACGTTATTTTCTTCAAAATAGCGGTGAGGCACATCCCGGAGAAACTCATCTATATCCGGTTCTTTCGCCGCTTTTGCCGCATATCTGCGTATGTCAGGCGTACGTACTCCGATCACCCGCTCTATCTCTATGGTCGGCATCAGCTTTGACTGGAAATCCCTGAAAGGAAGATCCTGCATATGAAACAGGTCTTCCCTTATTTTTTCTGAAATTGAACTCATTTCCATGTTCTCCTTCTCCGGTTCCGTTCAGTCAATATGGTAAACCCAGTTTTCTTTTCTGGCAGCCGCCTCGGGATACACTCCGTCCACATATCCAAGAATACAGTGACCAATGCCCTCGTAGTCTCCCTGAATTCCAAGTGATTTCAGGATTTCCTTTCCCTCGGGCAATTCGAACTCCTGCTTTGCCCGGTGGATCCAGCAGCTTCCTACCCCCAGGGCATGAGCGGCAAGCATCAGGTTCCCCATGACAAGACTTCCGTCGTAAATATAATTTGGAGAACTTTTATCCGCAAGCACGATCAGAACCACAGGAGCGCCGTAAAAAGGATCTCCGTCCGTTCCCATGATCTGTGCGTTCAGTCTGGAAAGACGGTCTCTGACCTCTTTATTTGTCACGGCAATGATAATCGGAGACTGACGGTTCATTCCGGTGGCGGCATAGGTTCCGGCTTCCATAATTTTGTCAATGATCTCTCCGGGAACCATGTCCGGCTTATATTTCCGGACGCTTCTTCTTGTTTTTATGGATTTCAATACAATATCCTCTGTACTCATAACAGCACCCTCCATTCTTTTTTTGAAAGTATTGTATCATTCCATACTGGCAAAAACAAGTGTGCCGGAGTCCAATACCGCCTCACGCTGACCCTAATTTAAAAACTACTTCAAAAACCTGCTCAGCAGCTTCTTCCAATCTCTCGCCGTCTATATTTTCTATTACATCTGCAGCATCATTTACCGCCAATCCCTCCTGCCAGTCCTGAACAATCGAAACTGCCGGTATATCCAGCAGCGAAAAGGGATAGTGGTCGCTGTTCATGGCCATCGTAAGACTGAATCTGCTGTTACTTAGAAACAGATCAGAAATTCTGTTTTTGTTTAGCTCAGCAAGCTTTTTTATATCATCCTCGCTATACTCCGTATTGTCAAGTCTCTTATTCCCGCTGATCATAGCTAAATATCCCAGGTCACTTTTTTCCGCGATACTATCAATATTTATCACGCCGATAATGTCGTTTCTTTCACTTTCAGACAGTTGTCCCACAAACCATCTTGAACCCAGCATATACTTTTCTTCGCCTGAAAACATAATAAACTTTATATTACATGAAAGGTCAACATCTTTTAAAATCTCAGCCAGTTCAAGTACAACCGAAACACCGGATCCATTATCATTCGCTCCAGATGACTCAGCGGAGCTGTCATAATGCGCGCTAATAATCAGATTTTTTTCCGTATCATCAACGGATGATTTGGTGATGATGATATTTTCTCCAAAGCCGTCAATCCTTGCATTTTGGGAGGTTGACTCTAAAAACACCTCTGCCTGTGACGAATGCCGTATTGCATTTTCATTATTTTGATCGTTATATTCAAATTTTTGACATTCGATATCGTTATAACCTATCTCACGAAAGTATTCGATAAGATATGATTTGACATTTTGTATTTCCTCTGAATTTACTGGATGAGGGGCGGACGCTATTTTTTCAATTACTTTCATCATCCTCTGCGTCGAAATATTGGAAGCAAGCTCCTGCATTGATATATTTTTTTCATCCGCTTGTACCTCTGCCTTATTTACCGTGGCATATATTCCAACAAATAACAGATTGATGAATAATATTAACACTCCTATACTTTTTTTCATAAAAATTCCTCATTTCTATAACCAGGTGGGGTTTCCATTGCCAACCACATGATGCAGCAAGCTGTTGGATAGAACAAAGAGGACAAGTCCTCTTCAACTCCCTATATCCCTCACTCATGAGGGACTTGTACTCTTTGCGCGCCAGATGCAGAATGCCGCAGGCAGTCAAATTCCATATGCATCTGGTCGCATCCTCAGCGGAGCGTTTTTGTTTCATAGGAACGCAGTTTCCTATGAAACAAAACCTCCGAAGCAGCAAATTATATATTTCATCTGCCGCTTCGGAGGTAGCATTTCAGAAGCTCTCAGGTATTTTCCCTTCCGTTTCTTCTTATACGGTCTGTTCTTTTTCCTTATGGATTACCAGAAGATGGCTCTTGATCAGCACCGGACGCAGAGCGTTGTAAACAACCGCCACCAGTATGGTGGATATCACTGCGTTGAACAGGGTTGTCATGGCGCTCATCTTCGCCAGAGCTTCCGCCAGCTCCTGGGGCTGTCCCAGGACAAACTGCTTATAGAAATATCCCACAATGGGATCGGCCACTACGTTGAAGGCCAGACCCGCGACGGAAGCAAGCACGCTCCATTTGAATACATATTTTTTGTCCGTGCTCTCATTGATATGCGCGATCCGGTGAGCTACCAGTCCGGCGATCAGGCCGATGCACAGCTTCAGGACGATTGTCTTAGGCGCCACGGTGATATATACAGGATCCATCAGATCCGCGATCCCCATGCCAACCGCTCCGGCGATCCCGCCGTACCATCCGCCCAGCAGCAGCGCGGCCAGTACGCAGAAGGCATTTCCAAGGTGAATGGAGGTGGCGTCTCCGCCCGGCACGGGTATCTTAATCTGCAAAAATGTAAATACTACATAACAGAGAGCAGCCATAAGCGCCGTCTGTGCAAGCTTTGTGATCATCTGATTCTGATTGTTCATAATTTCTGTCCCCTCTTTCTCTTGATGTACTGCCATCATACTCAAAAACTGTGCATTTGAAAATACACAATTTTAACTATTTTAGAGGGGACAGTTTGTCTAGCTCTGCCCGAAACCGTACCAGGGCACAGATCAGATTCCCTTTTTATACAAAATATAGGAATAAATCCCCGGAATCAGAGTGATCAGGAGCACTGCCGCGATCATCCATCCAAACTGCAGAAATCCGTTGATAATAAACAGCAGGCCCCCAAGGACGAACAGCCAGGACGCCATTCTGTGGGTTCTGTTCCAGTTCTCCTCGCTGTTCAGCGTCCACGGAAGCTTGATTCCCACTGTGTAATTCTGTTTAATTCTGTGCATATAATTTCCCAGCAGGATAAACAGCACGCCGATGCAGAAATTCACCAGCATCCCGACATCCACCGGAACACCAAGCGCTATGGCATAGCAGGAAAAGCAGGTCACCAGGGTCACTACGGGTACGATCCACAGGATCATCCCCATCAGCTTTCCGTCAATATTTCTCTTTTTCGGATCGTTGGTGGTTACAAAGAACAGCAGGAGCTCCACCGCCAGCATGATCCCAGGTATCCCGAAAACCGCCATGGGCTTGCTGCTCCAGCCGTTGATCTCATTCCCGGTTCCAAAGTGAGTGGGTATTTTCTCCGGCAGTCTGTTCCAGAGTACAAGTCCCGCAATAACAGGAATCACAATAACAATACACGCAAAAATCAATGTCCATTTATATTTCTTCATCATTACCATTGCCTCCTTTTAATTCTGTAAGCCATAAAAGTATTTCGTCCACAACTGTAGTGTTAAGTTCATAATAGACATAGTTTTTTACCTTTGTTTCCCATACAAGACCTGCCTTTTTCAGAATACCCAGATGATACGAGATCGTCGCTCCGGTCATGTCGAAATGGCTGCCGATTTCTCCGGCAGACAGCTTTCCGTTCTTGAGAAGCTGAAGAATTTCCCGGCGGACCGGATCCGACAGCGCTTTAAAAGTATCTGCAAAAGACATTTTTTCCATCCCCTTTCTTATAGTATTTAGAAATATTTCTAAATAGAATATACCTCTTATCTCCTCGAATGTCAACAGGTATTTAGATATTTTTCTAAATATCTGTTTCCGGCTTCTTATTCCGGTATTCCCTGGGCGTCATCCCGTACCGTGCCTTAAACTGACGGTTAAAATTAGAAAGATTTTCAAATCCGGCGTTTTCCGCGATCGTCACAATTTTATCGTCGCCGCGGCGCAGACTCTCCGCAGCGGCGGCCAGTCTCCTGTCGTTCACATAGGACATAAAGCTGCCTCCCGTCATCTGTTTGAACCATCTCATAAAATGGCTGCTGCTCCAGCCGCAGAATCCGGCCATATCCGCCACTGTGAGAGGCTCGCGGTCTCTGTTCTCGATCTCCTGAAGAACATTTTTCAGCCGCTCCATCTCCGGCGCAGCATTCTCCCGTGTTTTGGGAAAACGCTGTACCAGAAGATAGATCATCTGCAGGGCCGCCGCTTTTACTCCCAGCTCAAATCCGTTTCCCCTTCTCTCACACAGATCCTCCATCTGCCGCAGGCAGGCCTTTATCCTCTCATACTCCTCTGTTCCCGGGCCTAATCGGGCCGGAGGAAGGAGTCTCCCCGAGGAGAGGGGGAGCAGGTATTCGCCCGCGCAGATATCCGCCGCCCCCGCTCCCATAAACTCCATCTCAAATATGATATTTTCATATTCCACAGAGCTGCCCGGTTCTCGCCGTATGGCATGGAGAGTTCCCGGCGGTATCACAAAAATATCGCCCGCCTCTCCCGGGTATTCTTCCATTCCAAGCTGGATCCTGCCCCTTCCCTTCTTCACATAGATCAGTTCCATGTCCCGGTGCCAGTGCAGCAGTACCGAAGGAAAATCCAGCGGAATGGTGCAGGGATATATATTAAAGGGGAAAAGCCGGCTGCCGTGCCGCTTCGTCTCCTGATATCTTTTTTCCTGATCATGCTTTTCCTGCATAGCATTATCTCCGTTCTTTCATTTACTTTTCCGAGGCAGAAGTCTTCTCTGTACGCAGCTCTGTCCCGCTTTGATGATAGAATTGTATCATTATTTGGTATCATTTTACAAGATAAGGCACATAATTCATGGTAAAACAAGAATATACAAATTAAAGAGAAAATGAACTTAATAATTTCACTCATACAAATTTCACACAGGAAAGGAGATTAAAATGAGCACATCAATGACTTCTACTCTCACCAGCCTTCTGGGAAAAACTCCCGCAGAGGCGTCCAACGAAGAGCTTTACGACGCTCTTCTGAAACTGATCCGCGAACAGAGCGCCAAACGCACAGAGACCGTTTCAGGCCGGAAGCTGTATTATATTTCCGCCGAATTTCTCATCGGAAAGCTTCTGTCCAATAATCTTATTAATCTCGGTCTCTACGACGAGGTACGCTCCACTCTGGCGGAGGCGGGAAAAACCCTCTCCGACATCGAGGAGCTGGAGCCGGAACCCAGCCTTGGAAACGGCGGTCTTGGCCGTCTGGCAGCTTGCTTCCTGGACAGCCTCGCGACGCTGAACCTTCCCGGAGACGGCATCGGCCTCCGCTATCACTGCGGTCTTTTCCATCAGGATTTCAAAAACGGCCTTCAGAACGAATCGCCGGATTACTGGCTGACTCCCCAGAGCGCCGCGGAACCTACCGATACGGTTTTTCCGGTATCTCTGGCAGGAAAAGAATATTCCGCCCGTCTCTATCATCTTCCGGTAACCGGATATGAGGGAAGAACAAACAGTCTGAATCTTTTTGACCTGGATACGGTAGACGAATCCATTATTGGAAAGGGCATCTCTTTTGACAAGAAAGATATCGCCAAAAACCTAACTTTGTTCCTGTATCCTGACGATTCCGACGACGACGGCCGCCTTCTGCGTATCTATCAGCAGTACTTCATGGTTTCCGCCGGAGCGCAGCTTATCCTGAAGGAATGTGCGGACAGAGGCTGCAATTATCACGATCTGGCGGACTACGCGGCTGTCCAGATCAACGACACCCACCCAAGTATGGTGATCCCGGAGCTGATCCGTCTTCTGGAGCTTCAGGGAATCGAGTTTGAGGAGGCCGTTCAGATTGTCACCGACACCTGCGCGTACACCAATCACACCATTCTGGCCGAGGCCCTGGAAAAGTGGCCCAGAAGCTTTCTGGATCAGGTAGTGCCCCAGCTTATGCCGATCATTGAAAAGCTGGATAAGCTGGCACGTACACGGACCGAAAACGAGGCCGTGGCCGTGATCGACAATCACGATGTGGTTCATATGGCCCATATGGACATCCACTTCACCCACTCCACCAACGGCGTGGCCGCCCTGCACACAGAGATTCTGAAAAACAGCGAGCTGGCTGACTTTTATCAGCTTTATCCTGAAAAATTCAATAATAAGACAAACGGCATCACCTTCCGCCGCTGGCTTTTAAAATGTAATCCGGCCCTGACACAGGAAATCGAAGACCTGATCGGCTCCGGTTTCAAGAAAGACGCTTCCGAACTGGAAAAACTCCTGAGCTTTACGGATAAGAAAGATGTTCTGGAGAAGCTGGCACGTATCAAGCACGAAAACAAGAAGGAACTGGCACGCTGGCTGAAGGCAAAGCAGGGCACGGAGCTGAATACAGAAGCTATGTTTTCTATTCAGTCCAAACGTCTCCACGAGTACAAGCGCCAGCAGTTGAATCTTCTGTTCCTGATTCATCAGTATTTTGAGATCAAGGCAGGCCATAAGCCCTCCGTTCCTCTGGTAAGTATCTTCGGCGCAAAGGCGGCTCCGGCTTATACGATCGCCAAGGACATTATCCATGCCCTGCTCACTCTGTCCAGGGTCATTGAGAACGATCCTGAGGTGTCCCCCTGGATGCAGCTTGTTTTCGTAGAAAACTATAATGTTACCGCGGCGGAAAAAATGATCCCGGCCTGCGATCTCTCCGAGCAGATCAGTCTCGCCTCCAAAGAGGCTTCCGGAACCGGAAACATGAAATTCATGCTGAACGGCGCCCTGACTCTCGGGACCATGGACGGAGCGAATGTGGAAATCGGCCAGGAGGTAGGACAGGAAAATATTTATATCTTCGGCCAGAGCAGCAAACAGGTGATCCACCGTTACGCGCAGGGCGATTACTGCGCCGAGAACTGGTATGAGGGAGATCCCAACCTCCGCCGGGCCATCGACTTCCTCACCGGAGAGGAAATGATGAAATACGGACAGGAAGAGCATCTGCAGCGGCTGCAGAGTGAGCTGATCCACAAGGACTGGTTCCAGACTCTCCCGGACTTTAACGCCTATGTGGTCCGCAAGCAGCAGGCTATGGCGGATTACGCGGCCGATTCCCTCAACTGGACCCGCCGGGCTTTGATCAACATCGCAAAGGCAGGCTTCTTCTCTTCCGACCGTACCATCGAAGAATACAACCGCGATATCTGGAAGCTGAGCTGATATACTTTTATGGCATAGAATGATCTGAACACAAAATATATAATTTGCTCTATAAAAAAGGCCTTCTGGAAGAATCAGGGATTTCCTGGTCCTCCGGAAGGCTTTTTATCCGCATAAGCTTTATTCTGCCGGGTTAAGGCTTCGTATCTGTTCCGTCAGCTCCTCTCCCCCCTGGCTGTACCATTCTTTCACAAAATAATCAAAATAGCTTAAGGGCTTTTCCCCCATGATGATCTGTATAAAAGTATCCTTCTCCAGATTCTGAAGAGATTTTGGGATCTCTCCGTCTGAGTCGTCGAGATAATCTCTCTCTGCCGGTTCATAACCGCCGTCCGTAAGAAGCCCTACGGCGGATATTCTGGATTTATAAGCCGCCCAGTCCTCCGCGGCGGGAAACGGATCCTTCAGATACCGCAGGCAGGCGTCATAGTAGGATCTGGAAATCGCGCTCATATCCTCTTCCTGTATTTTACCGTCCAGGGCATTGCGGATCTCCTCCGTCACCTGATAGGTAGCCTCGTTATAATCCACATTGATCACCAGAGGCCTTGCCGTAGGATCTACGTTCAGGGCAAAATATTCATTGATCTCCTGGGCGTCGTCCGCCTCGTACCTGGTATAATCGAACAAAACGCTGATGATCTTCATGACGATCTCAGGATGCTCATAGCCCCTGCGCACCACCACATATTTATTGTCGCTGAAGGAAGCGTACACGTTTTCTTTTGCGGGCGCCTGCAGATAATATGGCTCCCAGTCCGCCTGACCGCCGCTTTCATACATGTCCATCAGGGGATTATTCGGCGTCCACCAGAGTCCGAAAAAGGCGCCGCACCGTCCCTCCACCACGAGATCTCTCAGATTATTGTTTGCCCTCAGGGCAAAATTACTGTCCAGGATCCCTTTTTCATAAAGGCCGTGCAGATATCCCAGCGCCTGCCGCGTTTCCTCCGTGAGAGAGCCGTATACAATCTTCCCGTCCTTTTTCACCCATCTCTGAGGATTCGCTCCGAAGCTGTCGAAGACGGGATCTATAGAATAATTGGAGCTTGTGCTGCCTATCAGCTCAGTATCGCATACGAGCCCCACCGGCTCCTGTCCATCCTCCGCGCCCATGCCGTTTTCTACAAAGGCCTCCACGATACGGAAAGCGTCCTCAAGAGTCTCCGGCTCTTTTAACCCCAGATCATCCATCCAGTCCTTCCGAAGCCACATCAGGCAGGGGCCGTGGTCGATCACCGTTTCCGGAACCGCCATAAGTCTTCCGTTGAATTTTCCTGCCTCAAGAAGATCTCCCCCATAGCTTTCATACATCTCCTTGATCCTGGGAGAGGCGCAGCTTTCAAACACCTCCGTCAGATCCTCCACAAGATCGTTTTCCACAAGCTCCTTCAGAGTCTCTCTGTCGGAAACCACCAATACGTCAGGAAGCGTCTGATCCTTCACAAGAATATTTACAACCTCGTCATAGCGGTCCTCGCTTTCTGTATAAATCGTCTCATTCTGGATATTCAGCATTTTTTTCAGGTACCTGGTATAAGCGTTATCCTCATAAGTATTTCCCTCAGGAAGATTGGAATCATTGGCGCCGATCATCTGCCCCAGGGTGTAGGTCACCAGCTCGGGATAGGCCCCATAGGGAGTGGTTTCCGCCTTTTCCCATGCCTTCCTGGTCTCCTCTGACACCTCCTGTCCTGAATTCTTCTCCGGCCCTGTCTCTGTCCCGCACCCGCACAGCAGGCAGAATAGAACCGCGGTTATTATTCCTTTACACTTTATCCTCATATAGCTTTCCTTCTTTCGGGAACCTCATTTCCACCTTTGTTCCTTCCCCCGGACTGCTGAAAATGCGGATCCTGTATTCTTCCCCATATAAAAGGCAGACGCGGTCGTTTACGTTTTTCAGGCCGTAGCCTTCCGCCTGATAGGTTACAAGAGTTTCCGCTTTTTTCTGTTCCATTCCCTGTCCGTTATCCTGTACAACGATCAGCACCTCTTTTTCCATATCCAGGAAGGACAGCTTCAGTATTTTCTCTCCCTCCTCCTTTTCGTCCAGTCCGTGCTCCAGGGCATTTTCCACTACAGGCTGAAGAAGAAGCTTCGGCATCTTTTCGTTTTTTATGGAATCATCCACATCCCACTCCACCACAAAATCGTGATCGTGCATGACAAGCTGGATCTCCAGATAAGCCTCCATGTTGCGTATACAGTTCTCCACAGTTACCATGTCCTCACCTTTGCTCAGAGCGGTCCGGTAAAAAGTGGACAGCGCAAGCGTCACCCTGCTGATCTCCTTCTGGCCGCCCCGTATGGCCATCCAGTTGATCACCGAAAGCGTATTGTACAGAAAATGAGGATTGATCTGAGCCTGGAGCGCCTTCAGCTCAAATTCCTTCAAAGCGATTTTATTTACATACACTTCATCGATCAGACGGTTGATCTCATCCATCATCCTTCTGAAGCTCCTGATCAGGATGCCCACCTCGTCCTCAGAGCTGCTGGACACGGTTACCTGCCGGCTTCCGTGGTTCACCCGGTCTATATTCCTGGTCAGCTCCTCTATCTTTCTTGTAAAAAGCTTGGAGAAGATCAAACCCAGAAAGAAAATGATCACCACGCAGAACAGGATCAGGGGGATTTCCTCCAGAAACAGCCGGAGTACAGAACCGGAAATAGCGGCCTTTGATTTGTACAGATAAAACGTCCACCCGGTATGCTCGTCTGTACTTTTTACATATTCGCAGCTCTCACCGATCTCCTCCAGCGCCTTCTTAACCAGGCCTCCTTTTATCTCCAGCCCGTCCAGCGCGTGATTTACATACATAATATTTTCGTCTCTGTCCGAGATCATTCCTCCGTTATCATCCTCTATAATATTCGATAACGGCTGGAAGATCTTGTCATAATCCAGAGTCACGCAGAGAACGGCCTCCAGCGTCTTTCCATCATATATCTTCCGGACCGCGGCCACTTCTCCCTGCTCTTCATCCACCGCCCACTGGATCCTTACATCATCACTGATCCTGGCGCTCCACCATTCCCTATTCAGATTATCAAGGGGAACCAGGGTATATTCATGCTCCACCTGAATACTGTCCGCGAAAAGCTGGATTTTCAGGATCGCGTCATGATAGGATTTCGGCACGGACAGCAGGGGATCCGCCACCTGAGTGTACTGCTCATAGGCGGTATAGTTGTCCAGATTTTTCTCCCGGATGATTTCTTCGATATCCGGAGAATAAGTAAGATAGTTGATAAGACTTGCGTATACCTCGATCTGACTGTCAATATTCTCTCTGGCCTGCTCCAGGATCGACTGCATATCCTCGATCTCATTCTGACGGATAAAAGTGCTCATACGGTCATGACTGTACAGAGCCAGCACCGTCATAGGAACTAAGCTGGCAACCACAAGAAGGATTGTCAGCTTATGACGGTATTTCATATTCTTAAATGTCTGAAGAAGTTTCTTCATCCCCCTCTGTTCCTTTCCGGTAGGATTCCGGGCTGCTTCCGTAATATTCCCGGAAGCTTCGGCAGAAATAGGACACGTTTGAGAATCCCACCTTTTCACTGACCTGGGCCACCTTCATATTCGTATTCCGGAGCAGCTCCGTCGCCTTTTCCATGCGGAACACCTTTATAAAGCGGTTCAGGTTCATTCCGGTCTCTTTCTTGAAAATAAAGCTTAAATATCCCGAGGAAAGATACACCTTCTCCGCCAGCATTTCCAGATTCAGATCCTCCCCGTAATGCTGGTAAATATAATTTTTCACCGCGGCTACTTCATTTCTGGATTCGTTCATGGAGCGTTCCAGAAATTTCTCGTACTCTCTGATATTTTCCTCCGTCACCTCCAGGATCTCCATGATATTCTGGCAGGTATACAGCCGGTCGATCTCCTTTTCCAGCCTTCGATCGTCTGAAAACTGATTTTCCTGGAAAAGCTCCTGGATCACATTGGAGAAAACAAATTTGATATACATGGCTGAAAACTGTGAATTATGCCGGTATTTTTCTTTCAGGCACTCAAAATGTTTCCATAACTGTTCCGTGTCCTTCCTGCTGATATCCTCCGAGATCATCTGCATAAGCTGGGAGTCCTGCACCTCTCCGGACACCATCTTCAGATGCTCGTCCTCACAGGAAAAAATATGCTTCTCCGGATGATAGAATTTCTCCTCCATCTGCTGTTCCAACTGGCCCAGCACCTCAGGAAGACATTCATAGCCCTCGAATTTCCGGCTCACCGACAGATAGAAACGAACCATATAATTTCTTTTCAGGAATGTGTACAAATGATTAGCCACCAGAAGATAATCGCAGTATACATCCTGGAAAAACAGAAGAGACTGCCTTTCATTCAGATTTATATAAAAGAACACTCTCCTAAGCTCCTTCTGGAGCTCCTCCGTAAAGTTTTCCTCCGCCTGGTCAAAAAAGGCGGTTTCCGTTTCGATCAGGATCGCGCAGTGCCATCCGTTCCATTTATTAAGATCGATGAGCTCCTCCGCCTTTTCCAGAACTTCCTTTTTGCCTGAATAGAGATAATTCTGAAGAAAATACTGCTGGAGAAAATTCTGCTTTCTGATCTCCTGGCTTTCTTTTTCTCTCTTTTCATAAATATTTTTCTCAGCTCTCTGGATGATCTCATGAAAATTGTCAGGATCCACCGGCTTGAGGATGTAATCCGTCACCCCGTATCGGATGGCCTCCTGTGCAAAAGTAAAATCATTGTAACCGCTGAAAATAACAATCTGGATATCCGGGAACAGCTCCTTCGCCCGTCTGGAAAGCTCCAGTCCGTCCATATGCGGCATTTTGATATCCGTGAGGAGCATATCTATACTTTCGGTTCTGAGAAGCTGCAGCGCCTGTTTTCCATTGGCCGCCTCATAGACCATCCTTTTTCCCTCTTCCTGGGAAAGCAGGTATTTTACACCTTCCCTTTCTATTTTCTCATCATCTACAATCAATACATTCATCATATCGTCATACCTCGGGCATCCTTCTTCCGCCGCCGCTCCGGCGGCAGGATAATCATTTATTAATATCGTCGCCTTATTGTAGCATTGCCGAGTTTTGTGTACAAGGATATATATAACTAAAAAAAGTGCAAATTTTTCGACTTTTCGTACAAGACGTCAACAGCAAAAAAGTCCCCGAAATCTTACTCTCAGGGACTTTCTTCCGATTTTATCCTTTCACCGCGCCGGCTACAACACCTTCAATAATATATTTCTGACAAACCAGATAGATGATGATAATGGGGATAATATCAATCATAATGCTGGCCATCATGGGCCCCATCTGCACATGGCCGAAGCTTCCCCTGAAATACTGTACGGCCATGGGGATCGTCCGGTATTTCTTAATATCAAGGACAAGGGTGGGAAGAAGATAATCGTTCCATACCCACATCAGCTCCAGGATCGCCGTGGAAATGATCGTCGGCTTCAGAATGGGGATCAGCACCTGGGTATATACCTGTAGAGGACTGCAGCCGTCAATAAGAGCCGCCTCCTCGATCTCAAGAGGAATTCCCTTTACGAAGCCTGTAAACATAAATACCGCCAGCCCCGCGCCGAAGCCCAAATAAATGATACAGATATTGTAAGGGTTATTCAGCTTCAGCGTATCCGCGGTTTTTGCCAGGGTAAACATGACCATCTGGAAGGGAACCACCATACTGAAAACGCAGAGATAATAGAAGGCCTTTGACAGCTTCCCATTGACCCTCACAATATACCACGCGCTCATGGAGCAGCAGAGCAGGATCAGCACAACGGACATTACGGAAATCACAAGGCTGTACCAGAAGGATTTCAGAAAATCCATCTGCGTCACACTTGCCACGAAATTGGCTATACCGTTCCAGGTTTCCCCGGTAGGAAAGCTGAACACACCGGAGGTAGTGATCGCCGACTCCACCTTCAGGGAATTCAGAAGGATCAGAAGAATGGGGTACAGCCATAAAATAGAAATCACTGTTAATATAATCGTAGGAATGATGCTTTTCTTCTTATTTCCCATTACTGCTGCACCTCCTTGGAAGATGTTGCCTTAAGCTGGATCAGCGCGATAGCCACAACAAGAATAAAGAATACGACGGCCTTTGCCTGTCCGATACCCTTCCACTGCGCCCCGCTGCGGGCATAGAAGGTATCATAAATATTCAGAGCAAGGAGCTGAGACTGCTTGCCCGGATCTCCTCCTGTCAGAGACAGGTTCTGATCAAACATCTTAAATCCGTTTGTCAGCGTCAGGAAGGTACAGATCGTCACCGACGGCATGATCATCGGTATCTTGATCTTAAACAAAATCTGACTGGAGGTAGCGCCGTCGATCTTCGCCGCCTCGATCAGATCCGGAGACACATTGTTCAGTCCCGCCACATATATGATCATCATATATCCGATCTGCTGCCACATCAGAAGGAGCAGCATACCAATAAAGCCGTTCTTCGCGGACAGAGCCAGAAGCGGCTGTCCCCACATGGACAGAAGGCCGTTGAGGAGAGTCTGCCATATGTATCCCAGCACGATACCGCCGATCAGATTCGGCATAAAAAATACTGTACGGAAGGCGTTCGTTCCCTTATAGCCCTTCGTCAGAGCCAGAGCGATGGCGAAGGCGCATACGTTGATCAGAATACTGGACAGAAACGCAAAGCCTACCGTCAGCCAGAAGGCATGGCTGAAGGTTTTGTCCAGAAGAATTTTGGAATAATTTGAAAAGCCTACAAACGTTACATCCTGTACGGTAGTAAATTTACAGAATGAAAGATAAATGCCCCAGATGAACGGCCAGAGAAAGCCGATCACAAAAGCGGCGAACGTAGGCAGTATAAATACCGGCCACCATTTTTTTATTGTCTTTCCTACCATGAACTTTTACCTCTTTTCCTTTCACCACACAGCCTGCGCTCCGGACCGCTTTCTCAGAAAACGCCGCGGAGCCGGATTTCTGCCTGATAAAGGGATGCCGCAGAGTTATGCGGCATCCCCCTTACAGTCTGTTCTGTAAACAGTTATTCGGACAGAGCCTTTTCCATCGCCCAGTTGTCCACAAACGCGCTTACAACCTCATCCCAGGAGCCTGTTCCTGCCGCGTATGCGGTAAGAGCTGTTCCGAGAACGTTCTTCCACTCTTCTGACGGCATTGTGGTAAAGTTCCATGATACAGGAGTCAGACCTGCGTCTGTATATTCCTGATCCTGTTTTACAAATACGTTGGAAGGAGCTACGGCTGTTTTGAAAGGAATGGTAAAGCCCATATCCTCAGCCATGGATTTTGTACCTGTCTCAGAGGTCACGCACCAGTTCATGAAATCCAGAGTAGCCTGAATATCTTCCTCAGAAGCGTTCTTGTTTACACACCAGTAATTCTCTGTACCCGTGGCAAGGCCTTCGTTCTCATCATCCACGCCGAAGTAGATCGGGATCATCGCCAGCTCGTCGTCGCCGAAGGTCTTCGCCAGCTCCGCGTATTCCCAGGAACCGTTCTGATAGAAAACAGCCTCGCTGTTTACAAATTCGTTTCTGGAATCGTCCGCTGTCTTTGCGGAAAGCTCAGCGCCGTCGCAGGTGGAATCCGTAATATACAGATCAAAAACATTTTTGTAATTGTCAAGGTAGGTTCCCTTGATCTCATCTGTGTCGTCAATTCCGTCTTCTACATATTCATAGTAGATGGGAAGGTTCGCAAGATGGGTTTTAAATCTCCAGTCGGAGGAGCCGTCCATACCCGCGGAGGTAAAGGCGCCCTTGATCCCCAGATCGTCTTTTTTGCTCTGGATATCGTCCGCTACGGATTTGAGATCGTCAAAGCTCTTGATGTCGTCCAGGGTATAGCCCGCTTTTTCCAGAAGCGTCTTGTTTACGATCAGCCCGTAGGATTCGATTACATAAGCGATACCTGCTACGGAATCTCCGTCCTTCAGCGCGTAAGACTCGCTGGTAAGCTGGGAGTAAATGTCAGAGTCCGCCAGATCATAGCAGTAATCCTTCCAGTTTTTCAGGCCTACCGGACCGTTTACCTGGAAAAGTGTGGGCGCCTCGCTTTTTGCCATCTCGGACTGAAGTGTAGTCTCATACTGGCCGGAAGCCGCCGTCACAACCGTTACCGGAACTCCTGTCTCGTCTGTGTACGCCGCCGCCAGATTCTGCCACGCCTCGTCCTGCTCCGGCTTAAAATTCAGATAATATACTGCCCCGGAGGCGTCCTCCGCCATTGCGGGAACTGCCGGAACCATAGTAGCTGCCATCAGAGCTGCAAGTCCCATTGCGGTAAGTTTTTTCATTTTCATGTCTGATCCTCTCCTTTTTATTGATTTCTTTTTCAACCTGGATTTATTATAGGCCGGAAAGGATTTTTCCACTATGATAAAAAATCAAGAAACGTGTTCTTTTTTCATGTTCTGTTTTTACCACCCCATCTTCCTCTGTATGACGGAGCCGTCCAGATAAAAACAGCAGCCTGTAAATAACTTCCCAGACTGCTGTTTCACATTTATAGACCAAAATATTCTGCACGCTAAACATATCGAAAATTATATATTATTATCATAATAATGTTCCGTAATCCGTCTTGTTACCATGGTATTATATGCTGCAACGGCATTATAAAAATTATTTACTTCTGTAGCTTGCGTCAACTTATTTATTCCTCCTTTTATATTAGACAACTCGTTGCAAACACGCTCAATTCCATTTTCAATGGAATGCAAAGAAGCTTTTATTTCATTTTGTCCTTTTATAAGGATACGCTGATTTTGTAAAACTTGATCCAATTTATCTCTAATCACGCCCCGAAATAATTCATCTTCATAAAGCGAATATGCCCCAACATAGCCTTGTGTAGCCTCAAGCGCCTGAGCTCTTCCTGATAACAAATACTCAAGAAACATACCACAGGCTTCCATATCTCTATATTTTTTATAAATGATGTTAAGAGAGTATAGTTTATTCAAAGCATCATCAATTTCACTTTTGGAATTTGCTAAAACAAAACGATTTTTGTTTAGTATTTCCAATTTGTTCTGAGATTTTTCGTGAATCAACATTACATAAGCATTAGTTAATTTTTGCTCATTCCGTTTTTTTATTTCTGTTAGTATGTAAGCTATTACCGAAAATACTATTACTATAATACCTAGTGCGTAAGATATCGAAAAATATTTTTGGTCGTTTTGAGCTCTACTCAAATCATTTTTCGCGCCATTAAGATAGAATTCGTCATAGGTTTCTGAATTAGAATAATAGGAAACTCTATTTTCTGTTTGGCTGAGCTCTTTATTATATAACCCGTTTAAAAAAACACAAAATCCCAAAAATA
>DSLMC04103__coassemble_444_pt1 | contig 34712 bp, 31 predicted proteins | sample DSLMC04103__metabat2_high_PE_018 | metagenome-assembled genome bin DSLMC04103 | reverse complement strand
ATCCTGCATAAAAAATGGGAGTTTATTGCGAAAAGTTTTTATTCTTTACTGCTGTGTGCGCCATAATTCGAGACTCTCCTCTTACGCGGAATGTCTCAACGCTTCAATAGGCTTTTTCCCTGCCGCCTTATTCGCCGGATAAAGGCCGAACAAAATTCCGATCAGCGCGGAAAATCCCATTGCCAGCGCGGCCACTCCCATGTCCATCTCAAAGCTCATGGAATCTATAAAAAGATCCGCGGTCCTCAGAATCGCCCAGGACAGGCCGATTCCCACAATGCAGCCCATAATGCTTACAAGAAGAGCCTCGATCAGAAACTGCAGCAGGATCATCCGTTTTTTGGCTCCGATCGCTTTGCGTATGCCGATTTCTCTCGTCCTCTCCGTCACGGAGACAAGCATAATATTCATAATGCCGATACCGCCTACAAGAAGAGAGATCGCCGCGATGCCGCCCAGCATCAGCGACATGGTATTGTCTACATTTTCCATAGCTTCCATGATTTCCGACTGGTCTGTCACTGTGAACGCGTCTTCATCATTCTCAAACCGCTCCATAAGAAGGGCGTCCAGCTCCCGCTCCGCATAGTCAAGCGTATCCTCACTGGCCGCGGAAGCATAAAACTGTGTTACATCCAGAATATTGTCGGCAATCCTTGTCATTGTGGAAAAAGGGATGTAGCCCTCCAGGGACACGGAAGTCTCTGAATCCCCGTCGTCTGTACTCACAGCCACGCTTCCCATATTCCCCGTGAGAGAGGAAGCACTTTCCTCATCCAGCACGCCGATCACCAGGAAGCTTCTTCCTCCAAGAGAAATGCTTTCTCCGGCCACATCCCTGCGGCCCAGAAGCTCTACGGCTGTATCTGGGGTCAGCACCACCACATAGGAGCTGTTCTCAATGTCCGCGTTTTTCAGAAAACGGCCCGACTCCATCTGAAAATCCTGTATCAGCGCGTAGCTCCCCGTTGTTCCGGTAAGGGTCATGGTACCGCTTGTATAGCCGCTTTTCGCTGTGACGCTTGTTCTTGACACAGGCGCCACAGCTTCGATTTCCTCCGGTTGGGCAAAATCCGAAAGCTCCCCCAGCCTCAGCGGGTTCTCTTTATCGTCGTTGACCGTCACCGTGAGAAAGCTGGAACCCATGCCGGAAATTTCTTCAGTTACCGAGGAAGCGGCTCCTCCGGCGATAGAAACAAGCACGATCAGGGCCGCTACGCCAATAATAATGCCGAGCATGGTAAGAAATGTACGGAGCTTATTTACGGTGACGGCATGCCATGCCATCTTTACAGACTGAATCACCATCTCAGGTCACCTCTCTTTTACATTCCCGGGCCGCCGCCCCTCTGGCCGCCCATATCCGGCATCTCTCCGCCGCCGAAATTGCCGCCCGGCATTTCTCCTCCGAACAGTTCCTCCATATCAGGCATTTCTCCGCCTCCAGATCCTCCGGCGGATCCTGCGTCAGAGCTGCCGGAACTGCTTCTGCTGCGCATATAATAAACAGTGTCGCCTTCCTCAAGTCCTTCTGTGATCTCCACCGTTGTTCCGTCCGAAAGTCCTGTGGTGATCTCCACTTCTCCGGTCAGCGTACCGTCCTCTTCCTTCTGCGTATATACAAAAGTCCTGTCCCCCTGCTCCTGAAGGGCGTTCATGGGAAGAGTCAGAACCTGTTCCCGTTCTTCTATGGTAATAACTGCCGACGCGTTCATTCCCTGCTTCATCTCATCGCTTTTCGGGATGGTAAGCTCCACCGTATATTTCGCTACGCCGCCGTTTACGCTGGCCGTACTTCCGATTTTTGTGACCTCTCCCTGAACCGTCTGGTCTTCTATGGCGTCAAAGGTGACCTCCGCGGTCTGACCCAGCTCCACAGAATTGATATCCAGTTCATCCACACTGACGGAAAGGATCATATTTTCATCCGGTGAAACTGTAAAAGCCGTCACATCTGTATTGTACTGGGAAGACAGCTCCGTACTGCCGCCGGAGGCGTCCGCCTCGGGCTCCTCTTCTGACGCTGTATTCTGCTGGGCAGCGGCCGCAGTTCCTCCCGCCGCGGCCGAAACGCCGCTCTGGCTGTTTCCTGCGGAGGAACCCGTCCCTGTTCCGGCGGCCGGAGTCTCTCCTCCTGTATTCTGACCGCCTCCGGTACTGTTCTCATTTTCCGTGCTGTTTAATCCCGTACTGTTCTCCGGTGTGCTGTCACCAGCATTATTTCCCGCGTTGTCCTGTGTTCCGTCCGCGGCATTATTTCCTGTATGCTCTGTATCATTTTCTGCGCCTTCTGTCTCCCCGGGCACAACGGTGATCTCGGGCTCCCGGGCAGTTTCCGGAAAAGCGATCTGGAATTCCAGCGTGCTTCCGTCCTCCGATATCTGAATACCGGAAACCGTTCCCGTTTCAATTCCCTGTATGCTGTCCGTCCCGAAGCAATAGCCCTCCGCGGCTGTAAGAGCCACAAGAGCCTGGTAGGAGGTTCCATAAGCGAAGCTTTCGTCCGCAGGATTCCAGGTTACGATACCTGTGTAAGTCCTGTCTGACGAAACGATCTGCGCAACAGGCGTCCCGCCGGCCTCCGGCGCCGGGATCACCAGAAGAGAGCCGCCGGAAGTTCCCGCGCCCGCGATGGTAAACTGAAGCTTTTGTTTCTCCGGCGTTTCTGTTTCTGTCTGTACGCTCTGACCTTTCTGCACTTCTCCCGACGCTTCTGTCACACCTGAGGTCCCGTCGTCAAAGGAAAGCAGAAGCAGACCGGAGCTCCCTTCTGAACTGACGCTGCCTGAATATGCAGTCTGGGCAGCCATCACTCCCTCTGCCGCCGTACTGCCGGAGGCGCCCGTCTCCGCTGAGGAGGACGCCTCGCTGGCCGCCACATTGACGCTCTGCACCGTTCCGTCATAAGGAGCTGTAATCCGCGGATCCTCAGAAAGCTGAAGCAGTTTCTTCAAAGCTGCTGTTCCGGCCTTCCTTGCCGCAAGAAGCTCCTCATATTCCGCGCTGCTTTCCGTTCCTTCCAGAGTAAGAAGCTCTTCCCCTGAAACGACTTCCTCATTGAGAGACACCTCGACCTCTTCTATCTTACCGGCGGCTCCTGTTATCTCGAGAGGATTGTGGATATAGAGTGTTCCGCTGCCGAGGGATGTTCCATCTTCTGCCGTCACCGTCACCGTGTCTCCCACCGGAGCGGTATCGTCGCTGATCACCACCGTGCAGCCCCACTCGCCGGCAGCTTCCACCGTTCCCGTCGCCACCGTTCCATCTGACAGAGCAACCTCTGTCTGCGCATCCTCTTCTGTCTGTATATTTCCTTCAAGATCCACTGCCATCAAACCGTCCAGGGAAAGGGTCATGAGAGCGCCCTGATCCAGCATCACCTCCGTCACGTCAGACCCTTCCTCCACGAATATGGCCTTCACCCTGCCTGACACCGAGCTTGTGATCACGTTCTCGTCCTCAGCTTCCTGGCACTGGCTGATCTGCTCATCCAGCGCCTCCAGTTCCTCCTGAGTATCTTCGATCGCGCTTAACACAGATGATTCTTCCACAGAAGCCAGGACAGTCCCTGCAGAAACGTAGTCTCCGCTTTCTGCAAAAACTTCCTCAATGGTGATCCCCGAAGGAACCGTAACAGCTTCCGCCTCATCCAGCTCCAGGTTCCCGGTTCCTATGATCGTATTGGAAATAGATCCCAGCGTAACCTGCGCTTCATTTGCCTCCTGCTTATCCCCGCCGTCCCGCGCCGGCTTTTTGATTTTTTGGTACGCGGCTGTTCCCGCCGCTCCCGCTGCCGCCACCAGGATGACCGCTATGACAATTTTTTTCTTTTTCTTTTTTTTGCTCGCCTTTCCCTTTTTAAATATCATTTCTATCCTCCGCGATCACGTTCTCTCCCACAGCATTTCCGCCATGCCTCCTTTCTCTGCTGCTCTGTTTCTGGAAAACACTTTAACGGAGAAATGTGTTGACTTCTTGAGAAAAATGTGAAGCCCCTGTGAAATCCTGGAAAAGATTGTCTGTCATTTTTCTTATGTGTTTATTTTCTCTGAATTTTTATATATTTTTATGGATTTATTGTGGATATTGTACAATAATCATGATATAATCAAGACAAAAACAGAAACGTTTTCGGAAGGGAGGATTCTATATGAGTAAACAGATCATCACCATCAACCGTATGTACGGCAGCGGCGGCCGCGTCATCGGAAAGGCGCTTGCGGAAAAGCTTGGCCTTGCCTTTTACGATAAGGAGCTCATTGAAATGGCAAGCAGGGAAAAACAGGTTCCTTTTGATGAATTCGCCAGAGTAGACGAACGCAAGCCCAGCCAGTGGCGTTTTTCCGTAGATCATGAGGTGCAGATCAGTCCGGATTACTACGCGATCCCTATGAACGACGTGCTCTACGAAATACAGCGGAACATCATTCTGTCTCTGGGGGAAAAGGGCAACTGTGTGATCGTGGGGCGCTGCGCCAACCACATCCTTAAGAATAAAGCCCTCAGCGTATATATATACGCTCCCTACGAGCTTCGTGTACGGAATATCCGGGCGCGTACAGGCCGGGAAGAAAAAAGCGCACGCAAGCTGGTAAAGCGGATGGACAAAGAGCGCCGTGCCTATTATGAATTCTTCACTGATGAGAAATGGACGGATCTGACGCAGTATGATCTCTGCCTGGACAGCAGCCGTTTTACCCAGGATCAGATTCTGGAGATCCTCGCGGAGGCCGCCAGAGACTGCTGAATCCCCCTGTCTGGATAAAAAGGACTGAAATCAGCGGTACAGAGCTGAGCCGCTGATACAAATGATCCGGCGCTTATCCCCTCTTCCGCGGAGAGGGATAAGCGCCGGATCTCTTTTTCAGCTATGCTCCAGTATATATTTTTTCAGGAATTCATAAGTATCCTCCTCGAGAGGCGGGCATCCCTCCAGATGGCAGCGGAAGCCCCGGGTACAGTGGCCGATCCCAAGCTCTCCGGTTTTGCCCCGGTAGCCCTGACCGATACAGATTTTTTCGCGGAGCTTCTCAAGAAGCCCCTCCTGCTTCAGTCTGTCCAAAGCCGGGATCAGATAGCCATAGCAGGCGCTGCAGGATTCCACTTCCTCCACCGCGTCTGACAGCTCCACCACCTTCCGGGATTTCGGAAGCTGCGCTCCCTCATCGCCTCCGCAGATACGGATGTCGGCTTTCCGGATATCGGCGCATCCCACCCCCAGCTTTTCCGCCAGTCCCACATAGGGCACGTCCGCAACCTCATAATGCATCATATGACAGACATAGGCGTCGATCAGCACCGGATCTCTTCCCGTCAGGATCCGGTTCATAACCACCGGATTGCCTCCGTCCTCAAAATCAAGATCTCCGCAGATATTGTCCACCACAATAAAATCCTGGTGAATAAACGTATTCAGGTGAGCGATGGGCTTATGCAGTCCCAGGGAATGGAACCTCCTTTTCTCGGAATTGGGAATCAGGCCTTTCATATTCTTCAGGGCGCAGGTGATCTTCGTCTGGCAGTGTCCCTTCAGCACCGGGACATTGATCAGAAAATCAATCTCTTTTACGCTGCTGCAGATGTTCAGCTTCATTCCTCCGCAGTCTGCTGAAAAGCTTTTATCCTTCTGGGTATCATGAAAGGGCACCTGATATTTGCCGCAGATCTGCTGATAGCCGCACACCTCAAAAGCAGCCGCCGTCCTCTCGCCCACCCAGGAGCCCTCTGTGAGTACCAGATCCTGGAATCCATTCTCCTGAAGATACTCTATGATTCCCGCCAGGATCTCCCTGTGGGTGGTGGCCCCGTTGGAGGGATCGGAGGCGGAAACAAGATTCGGTTTGATCCCGATCCTTTTTTTCCGGTCCCCGATAAGATTCGCGAGACCGCTCTCCTCCAGAATCTCCCTGGTCATATTCTTATATTCTGTGCCGCAGATCATGAAAATCTGATTTTTTTCCATATATTTCTTCTCCTTTTTTTCTCATTATAAACAGAATCCGGAGAAGCTTCAACGCCTATTTTTCCGCAGTTAAAATTCTTTTTTTCTCATAATTCTGAGACTGCAGAAATAAGAAACCAGAAACTCCAGGATCAAGAATACCAGAAAGGCGGTCAGAAGCTGTACTCCTGACAAACCCTGAAGCCACAGAAGAACATCCACCCCATCTATGGAAATATAGCTCAGCAGTCTCATTGCCGCAAACAAAAACGCTGCTGCCGCCGCGCAGATCCCCAGTATGATCACCCTGGAATTCTCCGAGCCGAACCGGAGTCTCAGAGGGATCATCAGAGCGATCAATATTCCGGCGGCCGCCACAAACATAAGAGTAGAGAGAAAAAAGGATTCGTCTCCTGAAAGCATCGCTCCCAGCTCTCCCCTGTACAAAATCACTCCCACCGCCGCGGAAACCACCCAGCCCGCAAAAGCACAGAGCATACAGAACAGATATTTTTCCTTTACATAGGTACTTTTTTTCACCGGAAGGGTCAGAAGAAATCCCATTCCCCCGCCCATATCATCATAGGAGATCGTCCCTATTCCCGCAAAGGAAAGCACCATGATCAGATACACGCTGAAAAAATTGGACGGTACGCCGGATTTCGCGGTAAACAGTGAATAAAGGATTCCGAAAGCTATCACCACTACATAAACCCTGGCGTTGCAGGAAACGATCGCCATATCTTTTTTTAACAGTCCTATCATAATCTTTCACCTCTCACCATCATAGAAATCACTTCATCCACGCTGCCCTTCTCAATGACCAAAGAAGGATAATTTTCCAGGTAAAAACGTCTCTGGTCTGTGAGACAGCTATAGCCGAAGCTCTCCTTTCTCACCCGGAGCAGGCCGGATTTGTCCAGCGCCTTATAATCCTCCTGACTTACCTTGAGAACGCCGTACTCCTCCAGAATGGCGTCCGTCTCCTCATGGAGGAGGATCTTCCCCTGCCCGATCATATAGATATCGTCGCAGAATTGCTCCAGATCCGCGGAAATATGGGAGCTGATCAGAACCGCCCTCCCCGGCGTCTCCATATATTCCCGCAGAAGATCCAGGATATCCTCTCTCGCAGTAACATCCAGCCCGGCGGTAGGCTCGTCAAGGATCAAAAGCCTTGCCTGATGGCTCAGAGCCAGCAGCACTCTCAGCTTGGCCTTCATTCCATTGGAAAAATCCTTGACCTTTTTATCAAAGGGAATCTTAAAGCGCACACACTGTTTTTCAAAATCCGCTCTGCTGAATTTCCCGTAAAGGCTCTCCATAATATTTTCCATCTGCTTTACCGTAAGATACTCTGAAAAACCGCTGTCAGAGAGGACTGCTCCAATATCCTCCTTCTCCTTCATCTGAAGATCCTCCGGCTTTTTCCCAAAAACAAGAACGTCGCCGCCGTCAGGATGAATCAGTCCCAGGATCGCCTTAAAGGTAGTGCTCTTTCCGGCGCCGTTGGCGCCGATCAGTCCGGTAACACGGTCCTCCATGATTTCTATAGAGCAGTCAAGAGAAAAATCCTTATAATGTTTCTTTACCTGATGTAATTCTGCCAACATGATCTATTCCTCCATAATCAAATGAAACAGCTCACAGATCTCCTGATCTGTCAGACCGCCGGAACGGGCCTTTCTGACGGCCTGCTCCAGACTTTTTTCCAATTCTTTTATCCGTTCTTCCATGAGTATTCCCTGATTTGCCTCGGCGATGAAGCTGCCTTTTCCGTGGACAGTCACTACAAGGCCCTCCTCCTCCAGATAATCGTAAGCTTTTTTCACAGTCAGAGCGCTGATCTTCAGTTCTTTGGAAAGTGTCCTCACCGAAGGAAGCGCTTCTCCCGCGGCAAGGTTCCCATTGATGATCTCCGCCTTGATCTGGGTTACGATCTGCTCGTAAATAGGATCCATGGAAGAATGATTGATGATGATATGCATATCCATCCCTCCTGTCACAAACAGTATATAACAGTTTATAACTGTTGTCAAGTGTTATATACTGTTTGTCAAAAAACTTGCGGTAATCTAAAAAACGCCCTCACCTGCTTTACACAGATGAAAGCGCAACTGCCGATGCCGCCCGCATCAATTCAAATTTCGTCCTTTACCTCCAGCACCCTCCGGCCGGACTGCCACAGCTTCTCGTCTATTTCAATATAATAGCAGCGGCCGTTTTTTACATGCCAGCTATAAAAATCCTTTTTGGGAAATCCCCAGGTCTCCATCAGCGTCATAATGGTGCCTCCATGGGCCACTACAGCCGCAGACTCTATATTTTCACGAATACATGCGGCGATCACTCTCTGAAAACCCTCGAGAGTTCTTTTCCGGAACTCCTCGCGGCTCTCTCCTCCCGGAAAGGGCAGGGCGCCGCCGCTGTCCACCCAGGCCTGATAGTCGGGATTGCCGGAAAGCTCGCGGTAATTTTTGTTCTCAAAATCTCCAAAATCTGTCTCCGCAAGCTGGTCTATGATCCGAACCCTCATGGCGGGGAACAGCATCTCCGCGGTTTCCCTGCAGCGGGCCATGGGACTTACAAAAACAGCCTCAGGGACAGGATAAGCCAGCTCTGAAAGAGCTTTTTTTCCTTCCGGGCAAAGATGCTCGTCTGTCTTTCCGATGTACCGGCCCTTTAAATTTCCCTCTGTCATTCCATGCCTGATCAGCCAGATTTTAATCATCCTTTATCACCGTCCCGACTCCGCACACCACGCGGGTTACTCTTTTACTGAAGGCTGCGAGCTCCGTACAGATACGGCCCACTCTTTCCCTGTAGGCCCTGTCAAACGCGTCTACCGGAACTACTCCGTACCCCACCTCGTCCGATACAAGGATTACATGAGGATTCTTCTGTATCAGCTCCCGGGCAAGTCCCTCTGTGTCTCTTCCCGCCTCCAGCTCCCTGCGGATAAATTTATGAAAGCCCAGCACGCCTTCCGCCTGAAATAATGCTTCTCTGGAAAGGCCGTCCCCATCCTTCCAGTCCGTCTGCGGATATATTCTTTCCGCATAGGCGGCCTTTCCCTGAAAAGCTCCTCCAATGATCATTTCCATCTTTCATGCACCTGTCCTTACCTTCTTTTTATATGTAACAGTTCAGCCCGCGCTCACAAAACCACGGAGAGAACCGCGGTCACCACCGCTGTTCCAGCCTCGCAGACGCAGAGAAAAAATCCCGAAAGATCCCCGGTCGTGCCTCCGAAATATTTCAGAGCCATGCGGCGGTAATAGAGAAAGATCAGAAAGGCGCCGGCAAAGGCCGCCCCTCCCATGACAGGATGGATAAGAACCATCACAGCGGCCAGAACCGCCAGATATACGATCAGCGTATTCCGAACCACAGCATTCTCCGCCTTTCTGGAAAATTCCGCCACAGTCCCGGTGTCCTTTGCTTTTGGCAGCATCAGTACCCCCAGACCAGAAAAGCACCGGGAGACCATAAACACCATTCCCGTGATCAGAACCGCCCGGCTGCTGCCCGCGATCTGGCTGTAAGCCCCGAAGCAGCAGAGAAAATAGACGCAGGCCGTGATCACCGCAAAAGCCCCCGCATGTGAATCCTTAAGGATTTCAAGCCTGCGCTCCCTTTCCTGCCAGGAGCTCAGGGCGTCCGCCGTGTCCAGAAGTCCGTCCACATGGATGCCTCCTGTGATCAACACCGGGATCAGCACCAGAAGCGCCGTATGAAAGCCCTCCGACAGTCCCAGAGCCTTCCCCAGGTAATCTCCGGCCAGAAAAACAGCTCCGATCACCGTACCGATAAATGGGAAAAAGCAAAACATATACTTCATGTTCTCCTTTGTCCAGTCCGCCTGAGGCATAGGAATTTTTGAAAACATGGCAAAAGCCACCTTAAAGCTGTTCCACAAGCTTTTCATAAAAGACGCTCCTTCTTCACATACACCGGGATTCCATAAACTACTTCCACTACCTGATCCGCTTCCTCAGCCAAAAACTGATTGATCCTTCCCAGGCAGCGGAGGTAGGCTTCCGTCTCTCCCTCATATACGGCGGCCTCAGAAAAAATCTCATTGGTCACCACTACAAGATCGCGGGTCCGGGACTTCAGGCGCAGAATCCCTTTTTTTATCTCCTCCAGCGTGTTTTCATGAGCGCCCTCCTCCTGAAAGATCTCGTTGGCGACAAGATTGGACATACACTCCAGAAGTACCGCAGAGCGCTCCGGCACCTGCACTCCGTACAGGCCTGTATAACACTCGATCGTCTCAAAGCCTTTTCCTGAGCGCATCCGCCTGTGCCTCTCCACTCTTCTGAGGCTTTCCTCATCATAAGGATACATGGTCGCGATATAAATTCTTTTTTCTTCTCCCAGAGAAACCAGGCGGTCTTCCGCAAAAGCCGATTTTCCGCTGCCGCTTCCCCCGGTCACCAGAATCATCATTTACACCAGCTCCTCATACTGCTCTACCCTGATATCCTCAAAGGTGCTCATTTCCTCATATACGGCCGCTCCCATATCAAGAAACGGGAACAGGGCCACCGCGCCGCTTCCTTCTCCCAGGCACATATCTCCATGGAGCACCGCTTCCTTCCCCAGAGCCTTCAGGATCAGCTCTGCCGCCGGCTCCTTTGAAACATGGGAAGCGATCATATAATCTGCAGCGGCGGGACATATCTTCATTGCCGTCAGCGCCGCCGCGCATGAAATAAAGCCGTCCATCACCACAGGGATCCTGACCGCCGCCCCGCCGAGAAATACGCCGGCCAGACCCGCGATATCCAGTCCTCCCACCTTGGCAAGCACATCCAGAGGATCCTCCGGATCGGGCGCGTTGAGCTCAACAGCCTTCCGGATGGCCTGGATCTTCCGTTTCAGTCCCTCCCCGGAAAGTCCGGCGCCGCGGCCTGTCATCTCCTCCACGGGGCGGTCCAGAAGAACGGACGCCACCGCGCTGCTTGTCGTGGTGTTCCCGATCCCCATTTCGCCTGTAGCAAGAATCCCGTAGCCCTGCTCCTTCAGACGGCGGGCCATCTCGATCCCCGCTTCTATGGCCTGTACCGCCTGTTCCCTTGTCATAGCCGGTCCCTTGGTCATATTGTTGGTGCCGTGCATCACTTTAAATTCAGCAGAAACCTTCGTGTCCGACGCCATCCCCACATCCACAGGGTATACGTCTGTGCCGCACTGTCTGCACATCACGCAGGCCGAGGTATCGCCTGTAAGAAAATTTTCAGCGACAATGGCCGTTACCTCCTGGCCTGTCTGGGTCACTCCCTCTTCCACCACGCCGTTGTCCGCGCACATGGCGACCAGGACCCTTTTATGTATGTCAATGTCCGCGCTGCCGGTAATTCCTGCGATCTGAACTACAAGCGCTTCCATTTTTCCCAGCGAATGAAGAGGCTTCGCGATACTGTTCCATCTCTTATTGGCAATATCCATGGCATTTCTGTCAAGGGGCCGTATTTTTTTCAGTGTTTCTTCTAATGTCATTGTTCTCTACCTTCCCTTCCCCGCGTCTCTGCCTGTGGTAAACACAAAAAATTTACTGAAAACATAATTCAGTACAAGAACGATAAACTGCGTGAAAAATTTCCCCAGCATGTCGTACATATGAAAAGTCTCCACCAGTAGCCAGACTCCGCCTACCTCTATGACCATTGTCACCAGACGGGCACTGATAAACTTGCAGAAAGGCCGCAGGTGCTCTCTCAGAGTTCCGCACTTATCAAGAAAAACAAACTTTGAATTTACTACATAGGCAAAAAGGATCGCTAAAATAATTGAAATTACATTGGCGGTTGTCAGAGCGATTCCCAGCCGCCTTAAAATATAGAAGGCGGCAAGATTTACCAGTGTGGTGCAGCCGCCGAAAAAAACATACCGGATCATGTCGTTTCTGTATAGACGAAGGATCCATTCTTCTATTTTTTTCATAAAAACTCCTGCTTCTGTATCATAATACGGCCCCTTCTATTTTATAGAGGCCGCCGTCCCGCTAAAGGAAACTCACCCGGCCCTGTCCGGGCCGTCATGCCGGACCGCTTCCGGCGTCTCCCGGCCTCCCCGGACAATCTTCGAGATAATATAGCGGGGACGCCTTTTTACTTCCTCATATATCTTGGCAATATAGTAACCGATGATTCCCAGACTCAGCATTACGGCGCTTCCGATCAGCAGCATCACCATTACAATGGTGGTATAGCCCTCCACCGCGCGCCCGGCAAAATACTGTATCAGAGAATATATGATCAGAAGCAGCGACAGCAAAAAACACACTGTCCCGCCAATGGTTACAAACTGCAGAGGAAGCGTGGTAAATGCCACAATATTGGTAAACGCGTATTTTACCAGGGACCAGGAGGACCACTTGGACTCTCCCGCCACTCTCTCCTTCACCTCAAACTTCACGGAGGTACTTTTATATCCCACCCAGGAGGACGTAGCGCGAAAGAACATATTTCTTTCCGGCATGGAAAGAATACTCTCCGCCACCTGACGGTCCATCATCTTAAAATCTGAGGCGTTCTGCATATCCACTCCTGTGGCCTTCGACATGATGCTGTAAAAAAAGCCCACGCAGCCTTTGTGGATAAGGCTTTCCTTTCCGCGGCTCTTCTTCACTCCCTCGATCACCTGATATCCTTCTTCCCACAGACGGTACATCTGGAGAAGCACCTCCGGGGGATGCTGGAGGTCGCAGTCCATCACCGCCACCGCGTCGCCGCCGGCATGGGCCAGACCCGCGAAAACCGCTGCCTCTTTCCCGAAGTTTCTGGAAAAGTGAACTCCCAGTATATGGGGATCTGTCTTCCCCGCCTTCTGGATTTCCCTCCAGGTATTGTCCTGGGAGCCGTCGTCAACAAGCACCAGTTCATAGTCGATCCCCGCTTCACTGAGCACTCCCCGAAGCGCCCGGCAGGTCTTTGCGATCATCAGTTCTTCGTTGTAAGCAGGAAGAACTACCGATAAAACACTCATATTCTTCTTATCCTCTTTTTCTTCCTGAATTGATTCTTCAGCACCACACCAATGTAACACAACGCCCCCGCAAAAGTCAAGCAAGCCCCCGTTTTCAGCCAGGGCGTACAGTACACAAGACGGATCTCATGCTCCCCCTCCTCAAGCTCCAGCGCCATATACATGGTATTGGCCTGTTTGATCTCTGTCTCACGGCCGTCCACATAAGCGCGGAATCCTTCACTGTAGGGTATCGACAGCAAAAGCGCCTTTGGTTTGGAAAGAGAAATGGTTCCGCTGAGAGAATTTGTCCCCATCTGAATGTCCGAAAGCACACTCTTTGCCAGATCTCTCGTCTGCTGACCGATATTTTCCACCGGCTGACAGTATATCTTCAGGCTGTCAAACGTATATATTCCCGTATTTTCAAAGGTCAGAGTGATGGTGTGGATCGGTTTCTGACTATACCCGGCGCTGCAGAGAAAGTTATGCTTTCCGCTGTAGGCATTGTATTTATCTGTAAAAATCTTTATCTTTTTCTCGGCAAACGCCCCGCTGACCCTGACAGAAGCCTCCTGGCTTTCCTTCCAGTATCTCCATCTCCCGTCCTCCTCCAGCACCTTATTTTTTTCATACTGGTTCATCTTTTCCCATTTGCTGTCGCTGACAAGCTCTCTGGGCGACAGGGCCTCGTAATCCAGCCCCTCTGTGATCAGATAGGTCTCGCTTTCCTCCAGGCCTTCAAACACAAGCTTCAGACGGGCTTCCTCCTCAGTAACCACAATCTTCCCATCTTCCATCCGGCAGCCGCGGCCTTCTGTCACCGTGTAGGAAAGCTCCTGGTCATTAAACTCTGTCTCCGTCTCGGGGAGCGGGCTTTCCTCAAGCACCACCCCCTGGAGCAGAGCCTGCTGCTTTTCCGTAACGCTCATTCTTTCATATTCCTCTCTGGGAATATAGGATTCATAAGTATACCCTATGGGAAGCGCGTCCTGGCACCGGTACGCCTCGTATTCCTCTCCATCCTTCTCCGCGCTGCCGGAAAGCCATTGATAACCATAGGGCAGATATTGTCTGTCCTGATTTTTTATAACAAAGTATTTCACGGACGCAAGACGGTCAAGGATCGTTCTTCCGTCCAGGTTTTCATAATGCTGTTCCCATGGGGTATTCAGATACATCTCATCAAAAAATGTACCGATATTTCCTCCTGCCATACTGAAATAATAGGAGGTTCCGTTGGTTCCCATCTGCATGGCGGAGTTATCATAGGCCAGCGCGTCGAGCTGGTCATAGCGGTACAGGGAATCGTCCCCGGTATCCAGTACCGCCAGATCGGTTCCTGATTCCAGCTTTTTCAGAGCCTCTCCCTGGTCAGAAAATTCGGAAAGATAATCTTTTTCCAGAGAATACTGGTAGCTGATATTTAAAACAATTCCCGCCATTGTCAGCGTCCCCAGAAGCAGACAGAAATTCCTTCTGCGGACGTACACGCTTCCGTAGCAGAGGATCACTGCACTCGTGGAGATCAGGATCAGAACCGCCATCATATTCCGCTCCGTCCGGGACACCTGCCAGAAGAGAGCGGTCACACTGTAGAGAACCGTCAGAACAAAAATCCGTCTTTTTTCAGATATCGTAAGGGTGAACAGCTCCGGATAAATCTTCACACAAATATATGCGATCAGCATGCCGTATGCCCAGATCCAGCGATTGGACACATAAGAAAATCCATTCAATACATGACCGGCAAAAGGCAGAAGAAGAAAAAGATTCAGCAGCAGAAAGCCGGCTTTCAGGTATCCGTATTTCTTTTTCCTGGAAAACAGCACAAAAACGCCGGCCATAGCCGCCGCGGAATACCCCGCGACGCCCCACTGGATCATATTTTCCCCGATCAGGCAGCCTAAATATTTTTCGTAGTAAACTCTGTCATAAAAGAGCGGCACATAATTCTCCGCCTGAAACCTTCCCGTTCCAAAAAGCGGCATCAGCACAGGAAGGAGCACCACCGCGGCCAGGAGCACCGCCGTCAGAGAATATCCCGCAAAAACCGCCAGCCACTTCAGCACATTCTTTACAGATCTCTCCGAAAACAGGTGAAAATACTGAAAAGCGGCATAGATCACCATAAAAATCCCCAGCATATAAAAAAAGTAAAAATTAGATACCCCGGCCAAAGCAACCGACCAGATAAACAGATAGGGCTTTTCTTTCCGGTATATCCTGTCAATCCCCATCAGGATCAAAGGCAGATATATCATGGGATTTGCGAAGTAGGGATGCTTCATGGCCGCGTAGATGGTCCACCCCGCGAAAATATAGACAAACACTCCCAGTAGCACCGCCTGACCGGAGTTTTTATGGTAAAAGCAGTATTGGCTGAAGGCGATCCCAGCCAGATAAATACGGAGAAAGACCAGGATCTCGTAAAGGATCTCTGTTCTATCCGCCGGGACGAATACCGACAAAAGCGCCAGAGGGTCCCCGATCACATAATAATGAAGGGTGGTCAGGATATCCGAACCATAACCGATATGCATATCCCACAGCGGAATGGACAGCCTGTGCTCCACAAAAAGCGTATATAAGATCTTCCGCAGGTATTCCCCGTAATATGCCAGGGAATTCAGATGCTGGGGCACGCCGTCATGGCTCCAGATCAGAGATTTTCCATTCAAATAAAAATGCAGGTAAAGAATCAGGGCCAGAACCCCGAAAATGATTGTATAGATCAGATAAAAATCTGTTTTTTTCTTGATTAAAAACACTTTCTTCATCATATTACTCAAAATTAATTTTAAAAGCCGCGGTACATCTGTACCGCGGCTCCCGGTCAAAACTTAGTCTTCTTTTCCATAAAGAGCAGTAAGTTTGCTCAGGTATTCATATCTTTCTTTTGCTTCGGACTCATTCTTAGCGAACAGTCTTGCAGCCTTTTCCGGATTCTGACGCTTCAGAGAGTTGTAACGAACCTCGCCGTCAAGGAAGTTCTGATAATCTTCCATATCAGGAGTCTTGGAATCCAGAGTGAACTTGTTCTCAGCCGCAGGATTGAAGCGGAAGTTGTGCCAGTATCCGCACTTAACAGCCAGTTCTTCCTCAGTCTGAGCCTTAGCCATACCCTTCTTGATACCATGGTTGATACACGGAGCGTAAGCGATGATCAGGGACGGTCCCGGATACGCCTCTGCCTCTGCCAGAGCTTTTACAGTCTGGTTGAAGTCAGCGCCCATGGAAATCTGCGCAACGTATACATAGCCGTAGCTCATTGCGATAGAAGCCATGTCTTTCTTCTTCACTTCTTTACCGCCGGCAGCGAACTGAGCGATCGCGCCTGTCGGTGTGGATTTTGAGGACTGTCCGCCGGTGTTGGAGTAAACCTCGGTGTCGAATACCATAACGTTGATGTCCTGTCCGCTGGCAAGAACATGGTCAACGCCGCCGAATCCGATATCGTAAGCCCATCCGTCGCCGCCGAATACCCACTGGGATTTCTTCGCCAGGAAGTCTTTCTGAGCAAGGATTTCTTTTCCGGCCTCGCATCCGCATGCCTCCAGAGCAGCCACAAGCTTATCTGTAGCTGTTCCGTTCAGAGCGCCTACGCCGAAGGTATCCAGCCATTCCTGGCCTGCCGCCTTCACGTCTTCTTTATCTGTAGACGCAACCAGAGCCTCTACCTTTGTCTTAAGACCGTCACGGATTGCTTTCTGTGCGAGAAGCATACCATAACCGAACTCCGCGTTATCCTCAAACAGAGAGTTGGACCATGCCGGACCCTGTCCCTTGGCGTTTACGGTGTAAGGTGTGGACGGTGAGGAGTTACCCCAGATAGAGGAGCATCCTGTTGCGTTGGCAATGTACATTCTGTCGCCGAAAAGCTGAGTGATCAGTTTTGCGTACGGAGTCTCACCGCAGCCTGCGCAGGCGCCGGAGAACTCAAGCAGAGGCTGCTTGAACTGGCTGCCCTTTACAGTGGTCTCTTTGAATTTGGCGATAACGTCTTCTTTTACCGGAAGCTCTACGCCGTAATCGAAGTACTTCTGTACTCCCGCGTTTGCTTCCATATTCTCCATAACAAGGGCTTTCGCGCCTTTTTTGCCCGGGCAGACATTTGCGCAGGAACCGCAGCCTGTACAGTCATACGCGGATACTGTCATGGTGAATTTGTATTCTTTCATACCGGTCATCGGCAGAGTTACCATACCTTCCGGCGCGTTTGCAGCTTCTTCCTCGGTAAGAGCTACCGGACGGATTACAGCGTGGGGGCAAACATATGCGCAGCGGTTACACTGGATACAGTTTTCCGGCTGCCATACCGGGATATTTACAGCGATTCCACGTTTCTCATATGCGGAGGAACCGGAGGGAGTCGTACCGTCTACATAAGCTGTAAATGCGGATACAGGCAGGGTGTTGCCTTCCTGTGCGTTTACTTTGGACTGAATGTTGTTTACGAAATCTACAACATCCTGTCTTCCGCCTTCTGCATGAGCCATGAACAGGCCTTCATCTTCTGCGTCTTTCCAGCTTTCCGGAACTTCTACTTCATGAACCTGTTTTGCTCCGGCGTCGATAGCCGCCCAGTTCTTCTGAACAACGTCGTCGCCCTTACGTCCGTAAGTAGCCTTAGCAGCGGCCTTCATCAGCTCGATCGCCTGATCCTCCGGAATAATTCCTGTAAGCTTGAAGAATGCGGACTGAAGGATTGTATTGATCCTTGTGGGTCCCATGCCGGTCTCGATACCGATCTTCACACCGTCGATGGTGTAGAATTTGATATTGTGGTTTGCGATAAACGCCTTAACCTGTCCAGGTAAGTGTTTCTCCAGACCTTCCATATCCCACGGGCAGTTCAGAAGGAAGGTTCCTCCGTCTACCAGCTCCTGAACCATGTTGTATTTATTTACATAAGAAGGATTATGGCATGCAACAAAGTCAGCTTTGTGGATCAGGTATGTGGATTTGATCGGCTTCTTACCGAAACGCAGGTGAGACATGGTAACGCCGCCGGACTTCTTGGAGTCATAATCAAAGTAAGCCTGAGCGTACATGTCTGTATTGTCGCCGATGATCTTAATGGAGTTCTTATTCGCGCCTACGGTACCGTCTGCTCCAAGGCCCCAGAACTTGCAGTTGGTGGTTCCTTCCGGAGTCGTTACGATAGGTGCGCCTGTTTCCAGGGACAGATTAGTAACGTCGTCCACGATGCCGATGGTGAATTTTTCTTTTGATGTATTCTCGAATACCGCAACGATCTGTGCCGGTGTGGTATCCTTGGAGCCGAGTCCGTAACGTCCGGAGAATACCGGAGTGTCTTTGAACTTCGTATCCTTCAGGGAAGCCACAACGTCCAGATACAGCGGCTCGCCCAGAGCGCCCGGCTCTTTTGTTCTGTCAAGAACAGTGATCTGTTTTACAGATTCCGGAATCGCGTCGATCAGGGCCTGCGCGCAGAACGGTCTGTAAAGACGAACCTTTACAACGCCGACCTTCTTGCCTGCCGCCATCAGGTAGTCGATGGTCTCCTCGATAGTATCGTTTACAGATCCCATAGCTACAACTACATGCTCCGCGTCTTCCGCACCGTAGTAGTTGAACAGCTTATAGTCTGTTCCGATCTTTTCGTTTACTTTGTCCATGTATTCCTGTACAACTGCCGGAAGAGCGTCGTAGTACGGATTACATGCCTCTCTTGCCTGGAAGAAGATATCCGGATTCTGCGCGGATCCTCTCTGGCATGGATGATTGGGATTCAGAGCATGCTTACGGAACTCAGCAATGGCGTCCATATCAGCCATGTCTTTGAGATCCTCGTAATCCCATGTTTCAATCTTCTGGATTTCGTGTGATGTACGGAAGCCGTCGAAGAAGTTGATGAACGGAACCTTGCCCTTGATCGCCGCAAGATGAGCAACCGGTGTCAGGTCCATAACCTCTTGTACAGAGGATTCGCAAAGCATTGCGCATCCGGTCTGACGACAGGCCATAACGTCGGAATGATCTCCGAAGATAGAAAGCGCGTGAGAAGCCAGTGCGCGGGCGGATACATTGATCACTCCCGGAAGCTGCTCGCCGGCAATTTTATAAAGGTTCGGGATCATCAGAAGAAGACCCTGGGATGCTGTATAGGTAGTTGTCAGAGCGCCTGCCGCAAGGGAGCCGTGTACCGCGCCGGCCGCGCCTGCCTCAGACTGCATTTCTGTTACCTGTACTTCATGTCCGAAGATGTTCTTTCTTCCCTGGGTAGCCCATTCGTCTGTGGCTTCAGCCATAACAGATGAAGGGGTGATCGGGTAAATCGCAGCTACATCCGAAAAAGCATAGGATGCATGAGCGGCTGCATGATTACCATCCATGGTTTTCATCTTTCTTGCCATAGTTTTCTTTTCCTCCTTAAAGGTATGATGAAAATAATTATTTCTAGGCCGCAGTCCGGCCTAAAATTCCGTATCTGATTATACCATAAAAAGTATATAATGTCCAATCAGATTCACTTTTTTTTGTATCTATTCACATACAAAAAAGGCGTCCCGCCGGAGCATTTCAGCTTGAAATCTAATCCCGGCAGACCGCTTTTTCCATTTTTCAGCGAATGACAATCAAAGCCCTTCGAAAAGTGTCTTCAGAGACTTTCTTCCCAAAAGCTCCCACAATTTCTTCTGGATATCCGCAAGCTCTCTGTGAACAAGACAGATCGCGCTGTCTTTTCCGTTTCTTATACAATCATAGTCGGGATCCAGACATTCGATGATCGTCATTTCAGGATCAATGGCTATATACACATCAAACAGGGTGAGCTCCGTCAGATCACGGTTCAGAGAATACCCTCCGTGGACTCCTCTGAATCCTTTAACCAGCTCCGCCTTCTGGAGTTTTTTCAGAATCTTGTAAGCAAACGGCGCCGTGATCGCCTCCCTTTCGCATATGTCACTGACGCTCAGCCTCTCTTCTCCCGATAACGCACGGATCACTCTTACTGCATAATCACATTCTCTTGTAATCAACATATCTTATGTCCTCTCTCTACTGTCAACAATTCTCCGGACGTTTGCTCCGGATTTCTCCGCACTTTTTTCGACTATGAAAATATTATAACAATTCATTTGTAAAACTTCAACATTTTTTGCAAATGAATTTTATTATTTTTCTCCAAATATTAACAAAACTCCAACACAACAGATGAGAATTCCCAATATTCTCCGAAGCCACACCCCTGTCCTGGAATACCTCTGATCGGAAGCGATCCGCTCCACATAGCTGTAGCCGATCCCCGTCCCCACAAGAAGCATACTGTGTCCCAGAGCATACAGAACCATCAGAAGCACACCCCACCAGGCGTTTCTTCCAAGGTCAGCTACCAGAGCGAGAAGAGCCACCATCACCGGTATGGCGCAGTGAGAAGCGAAAACACCGCTCAAAGCCCCTGTCAGAAACGCTCCCGCATATCCCTTTTTCGTTCCGTATTTTGATAAGTGGATATGGGGAATGATGTTAATCACGCCAAGAACCTGAAGCGCCATAAAAATCATGAGGATCCCCATAAGCACCGTCCACCAGTGCCCCGCCTCATGCATTCTGTGTCCGATAAAGGACGCTACAGAACCAAATATGCCAAAGGTTACCGCCATCCCCGCCGCCATACAGAGGGAAAGCCTCACGGATTTCTTCCGGTCGGCTTCCACAGCCCCCACACAGGCCAGCAGCATAGGTACCGAAGCCAGGGAGCAGGGCGTAAAGGATGTCAGAATCCCCGCTGCCAGACTCAAAAGCGGAGCTGCCCAGAGCTGTTCCGCCATCAGCGACGTCAATGTATTCATGATTTCTGTCATATAAATCTCCTGTCTTTCTTTTATATTCTGAATTTTATTCTTTTTCTTCTCCTGAATTCCTTTTGAGACATGATTATAGCAGTATCCCATCCTTTTTTCAAGAAAATAAGTCTTGCAAAATCCCAACTTTACGGTACAATGAGGATTGAGCTGTACAAACAGCGCCCCTGAAGCAGAAAAAACGAAACCATATCGAAGAAAAGAGGTACCTTATGATTTCAGCAAATAATATTACGCTCAGAGTCGGAAAAAAGGCTCTGTTTGAAGATGTAAACATCAAATTCACCGAGGGAAACTGCTACGGCCTTATCGGCGCCAACGGCGCCGGAAAATCCACCTTCCTCAAAATCCTTTCCGGCCAGCTTGAGCCTACCAAGGGTGAGATTGCCATTACGCCCGGGCAGCGCCTTTCCTTCCTGCAGCAGGATCATTTCAAATACGATCCCTATCCGGTCCTGGACACCGTAATTATGGGAAACACCAGGCTCTATGAAATAATGAAGGAAAAAGAAGCCATCTACGCCAAGGAAGACTTCACAGACGAGGACGGCATCCGCGCCAGCGAGCTGGAGGGAGAATTTGCCGAAATGAACGGCTGGGAAGCGGAATCTGACGCGGCCACTCTGCTGAACGGTCTTGGAATTGAAACGGAGTTCCACTATACACAGATGTCCGAGCTTACCGGAAGCCAGAAAGTGAAGGTGCTTCTGGCCCAGGCTTTGTTCGGCAATCCGGATATCCTTCTCCTGGACGAGCCTACCAACCACCTGGATCTCCCGGCCATCGAATGGCTTGAGGAATTCCTTATCAACTTTGACAATACGATCATCGTAGTCTCCCACGACCGTTATTTCCTGAACAAGGTCTGCACGCATACCGCGGACATTGACTACGGCAAGATCCAGCTTTATGCCGGAAACTATGATTTCTGGTTTGAATCCAGCCAGCTTCTCATCAAGCAGATGAAGGAAGCCAACAAGAAAAAGGAAGAGAAGATCAAGGAGCTTCAGGAATTTATTTCCCGGTTCAGCGCCAACGCTTCCAAATCCAAGCAGGCCACTTCCAGAAAGCGTGCCCTGGAAAAGATCCAGCTTGACGAAATGCGCCCGTCCAGCCGAAAATATCCTTATATTGACTTCCGTCCCAACCGCGAGATCGGAAACGAGGTGCTGATGGTGGAAAATCTTTCCAAGACCATCGACGGAGTGAAGGTTCTGGACAACATTTCCTTTACTCTCGGACACAATGACAAGGTTGCCTTTGTAGGCGCCAACGAGCAGGCCATCACCACGTTTTTCAGAATACTGATGGGCGAGATGGAGCCGGACGAAGGAAATTATAAATGGGGCGTAACGACCTCCCAGGCGTATTTCCCCAAGGACAATACCAGAGAATTTGACAATGACCTTACGATCACCGACTGGCTGACCCAGTATTCCGAGATCAAGGACGCCACCTATGTCCGCGGCTTCCTTGGACGTATGCTCTTCCCCGGTGAGGACGGAGTAAAACGTGTGCGGGTACTTTCCGGAGGGGAAAAGGTGCGCTGCCTGCTGTCCAAGATGATGATCTCCGGCGCCAACATCCTTCTTCTGGACGAGCCCACCAACCATCTGGATATGGAATCCATCACCGCGCTGAACAACGGACTGATCAAGTTCCCGGGAGTCATCCTTTTTACCTCCCACGATCATCAGTTCGTCCAGACCACAGCCAACCGGATCATGGAGATCCTTCCCGACGGCAAGCTGATCGATAAGATCACTACCTATGACGAATATCTGGCAAGCGACGAAATGGCCAAGAAACGTCACGTCTTCCAGGTCAACGAGGAGGACGCGGCCGACAACTAAGCATCTCACTCACAGGGCTAAAAATCAACACTTTCACACATTTATGCAGCAAGGTATTTCCTATGATACAAAAAAACGGCGGGCATCACTTCGCAGTGATGTCCGCCATTTTTCCTCCGGTGATCTTCAAAAGTCCCTCCAGAGGCACTTTGAGGGTCAGGCCAATACGGCCGCCGCTGACATAAATCTCCGAGAACTCTCCCGCGGAGGAATCGAACACAACCGGATAAGGCTTTTTCATTCCCACCGGGCTGCATCCGCCCCTGACATATCCGGTAATCTTCAATATATCCTTCACATGGATCATATCTACTGTCTTTTCGCCTACCGCCTTCGCAGCGGCCTTTCTGTCCACTTCTTTCTGTATAGGAACTACGAACACATAAAAGCCTCCGCTTTTTCCTTCCATCACAAGAGTTTTGAAGGACTGTTCGTAGGGCGCCCCCGTGAGATCCGCGGAATGCACCCCGTCAATGAATTCATCACATTCATAGGTCAGGGCTTCATACGGGATCTTCTGGCGGTCCAGCATTCTCATCGCGTTAGTTTTTGTTTCTTTTGCCATTTGTCTTCTTTTTCCGGGAGCTCCTTCCGGAAATTCTTTTCCACAGAAGCTCGCTCTTCCGGTCTTCCTCCTCCATCATTTCTTTCAGGATCTCCTCGTCGAGAAGCTCCTCGTCTATAGGCTCCTCATAATCATCCTGATAATCATCCTGATAATCATCTTCGTACGCATCCTCATAAGCGTCCTCATACTCCCTGTCATAATCATTTTCATAATAATTATGATCCGCTCCATAATAAGTCCGCCCCTTTGATCTTCCGGAGGGTCTGCGGCTCTCCGGAGTATAATACCTCTCCTGGTCAAAGGAATCCAGGGGAAGATCCAGCTCCGGCTGCTTCCGTCTGGGACGGAATTCTACTGTTTTTTCATATTCCGGCGCGGTGTCCCTGGCCTCCTTCAGCCTGTAATCGATCTGCCGTGGCTTTCTTCCTGAGCTGTTCCTTCGTGAGCCGTTATCCGCAGACGCTCTCCGCCTCACTCCGGTCGCTCCGGAGGAAGCTGCCGCTCTCCGCTTCCGGGACACGGAATCTCTTTCATATCTGTCTGACTCTCTCTCAGGCGCTGCCTCCGGATGTCTGCGGCGGCGGGAAGGCTTCTCTTCCTCCCCGTACTCTTCTTCATACTCTTCTTCGTCCTCATCATATTTCCTGCGGTTCGTAGCGAACTGGATCAACATTCCCAGAAGGGCGAAGGCAATGCTGAGAACGATCCCGTATGGAATGTCCGGAAGACCGCCCAGCTTCGCCAGCGACACTCCCGCCATTGCTCCGCCGAGAATACTGGTTCCTACAATGATCACCTCTCTGGCCCATTTCATCGCCAGGCTTCCCAGAACTACTCCCAGCAGAATACAGAGAAAAAACATCAGCGAGGTCGTAGGATGAAGCACATACACGCCCACGCCGAGCCCCAGGCCTGCCCCCAGCACAAAGATACCGACTTTATAGCTCAGAAAAGCGATCACGGCCAGAACGACTCCCACGCCCACCGCGCCCGCGATAAAAGCCGTCCGGTCACGGTAGCCCATACTGAAAGCGCCGCCGAAGCCAAGCGCCGCGCCGATAACGAATCCGAAAAGCATCATCCAGAACCGGAGAAGCCGGTAGCCCAGAATACAGTTCACAAAACCAAACACAAGAAGAATCCCAAAGCCGATCATCGCGGCCTCTGACACAGACGACGCTGTGCGGGCCCGCTCTATAATATTCATGATCCTCAGCAAAATGTCCATCATACGCCTTTTTCTCCTTTAAAACATTAAATACATGGTTTTCATATCAGGCAGAATCCCATAGTGATAATCTATCGTAGTCATTCCGTACAGCCGCAGGTAATATTCCGCGGCATGCTGGATATATCCTTCCTCAATCCATTCCCGATAGGCCTGCTCGTAGGCCGCCTGGTCAGAAAATTTGAACCGCACCACAGCGGCGCCGTAATCCAGCCTCATCCTGCAGTAATCCAGAAGCTGCTGGCGGTCATAGGTTTCAAAGCAGCCCTGGTTCAGCACATAAAAATTTTTGTCCGTGGCAGTACAGTCCGGCACCGGAAATTCCTCCGACGGCGTATAGATCTTCTCGTATTCCGCCGGAAACGGGCAGAGATAGTCATAAAGAGTAGTTTTGTGCTCCGCGAGCTGTACCGCGTCGCCCTCCAGAAATTCAGGCTGGTCTCCGTTGGTGGCGTCCACATAATAATACTGACCGTCCATCTGCACAATATTCCAGGCATGGCCCTCGGCACTTCCCGCCGTGCTGCCCTCCACATATACGCAGGGGATCCCCAGCCGCTCCAGCAGATACTGTACGGCTCTGGCATATCCGGCGCAGACCGCCTGCTTCTTCCAGAAAACACCCGCAATATTCTGATCATGCTCTGAAGCGACATACTCCGTATTGTCGATCAGGTAGGTATAAACAATCTTTACCTTTTCGTAGGGATCCGGAGCGTCCGCAGTCAGGGCGGATACCTCCTGAAAAGCCTGCTCCATAGCCTGCTGGATCTCCTGGATCTCCTGATCCGTATAGGTATATCCCGGTGAAAAACGGCAGTAGTCCGCTCCATCATATGTGGTTTTATATACAGATTCTCTGTTATGTATCCAAAAAAGCTCCGGATGATCCTTCAAAAGGGCGTGGTAAACCTTGTCCACTACCGCGTCCTCTCTGGAGGTCAGATAAAACTCGCCGTTTCTGTCCCTGACTCCCTCCAGCATCTGCCGGTATACCCGCCTTTCTTCTTCTCCCAGGAGCTGAAAATAATATTCCTGATGTCCCGCGTCTGTCTCCGCCACCTCCTGGTTCCGCAGCTCCCGGACATCTTCAGGCTCCCGGCTGAAAAGATCCCTTGCCGCGTCCACGGCCGACTCAAGACCAGCGCTTCCGTCAGACAGCCCCTGTCTGTTCACGGTTCCCAGCCCAAACCAGAGCGCTCCGGCCGCCGCTGCCAGAAGCAGCAGAAGAACGGCCCAGGGAAATCGTCTTTTTTTCATGAAGTAAGTCGCTCCTTTATCAAAAAACTGTTGATAATCTCTCAGCTAAGAGGTACACTGAAAGCAGTTTTATCATAGCATATTATACACAGGAGACTGTATTATGAGCATTAAAATACCCATTGAAACCTCAGCCAGACACATCCATATCTCTCAGCAGGACTTTGAGACACTTTTCGGCAAAGGCAAAAAGCTCCATTACGTCAAGGAGCTCAGCCAGCCCGGACAGTACCTCTGCGAGGAACGCCTGAATGTTCTCGGTCCCCGCGGGACCTTCGAAAATATGGCGATCCTCGGCCCGTTCCGTAAGGAAACACAGGTGGAGCTGTCCCTGACAGACACCCGGAAGCTGGGACTTCCGGGAATGATCCGGCAGTCCGGTGATATCGAGGGAACGCCCGGGTGCACCCTTGCGGGACCCCTGGGAGAACTGACAATTTCCAAAGGCGTGATCGTGGCGAAGCGCCACATCCATATGACTCCCGACAACGCCTTGGCTTTGAACGTCCGCGATAACGACGAGGTTTTCGTTCTGACCAAAAGCTATGGCCGCGCGCTGATCTACGCCGATGTTGTGGTCCGTGTGAACTGGGATTTCCGGCTTGCCATGCATGTGGACACCGACGAGGCAAACGCTTTCTCCAGCGACGCGGAGCCCTATGGCGTTATTGTCCGCCTCTTCGACGACAATTACAGCACGGATAAATGGATCGACGAGGTTCTCTCCGGCATCCACAGATAAATGTTGCAGTTCACAGGTATCTGTGAACTGCAACGGATAATTCGTAACAATTCCGCCCGCGCCATTCGCAAAACCGCACTGCGTGCTTACTGTGGCTGACGCCACTGTTTTACTCATAAACGGGCGCTCAGCTCATACAGATGTCCGCTCGCAAAAACATGCAAGCATGTTTTATGCTTTCCGACCACTGTATGGCTGAACTGTTACGATAATTCAATGCCCATGGGGAATCCCATGGGCATTGCTCTTGTCAGTTCTGGAAAGAAACCTCTATGTCTGTAATCTCCGGTTCTTCCTGATTTACAGCAGCGCCTCCTCCTGAAACAGAAGCATTCTGATCAAGAATACTCTGCAGAGTATCCGTCACCTCCACGCTACCGTCCGTCTGAGCACCGTCTGATACATTCTCTCCTGTATCTGATATATCTTCAAAAGTAATTTCTATTTCTTCAGCAGCCGTATCCGCAGAAGCATCGCCCGATGCCGCAGAGTCCGTGCCGGCCGCTCCGCTTCCCGCGCTGTCTTTGCTGTCTGATACATTCACATCTGAAGCTGTAACTGTATCCGCCGCGTCAGAAGCTGTGTCCGCTGCCTGCGCGTTGCTCGCGGAGGCCCCTTCGCTCACCATCCCGGCAAGCTCCTCCTGGCTCGGATAGAAGGAGGGCTGACGAATGTACCGGAAGCTTGCCCCGTAGGCTTCTCCCACGGTCACGCCGTTCTTGCTTGAGGAACAGTGAACGGCAATCCAGTCTCCCGCGTCCGTCCTGCCGCAGATGATCCCCACATGATTATCGCTGCCGGCCTCAGGGCCTCTCTGGAACACCAGATCTCCGGGCTGGGCCTCCTGCTCGCTGACTACGTTCGCCTTCAGCCACTGATCGGAGGTTCCGTCTCCTACTGCCTGCTGCATGGACTGATCCAGATATCCGTTGATCACCGCCCAGGTTACGAAACCGCTGCAGTCAAGGCCATAGGCACGGGTAGTACCTGTACTTGAGCTGCCTGCCGCTGATACCTTTTCCGCGGTTCCCCAGGACGGGTCTTCGCCGATCACAGTGGATTTGCCTCCCCAGAAATATCCCACCTCGCCTACAAGCGAGTACGCGGCGGCAATGACATTTACACGCTCCTCGGAAACATCATCTCCCACGCTCTGCCGGATGAAGCCTTTGGCGTCGGTGACAATGGCACATAAAAGCTTACAGTCAGTTTCTGTATACTTCTTAAGTATGGAACGGTTCTCCTGCGCAATATCATTCTCTTTAATATAAGTGTTTATGTGATAATTCCCATAGGACACATGAGAAGGATTGTTCTCATCCCGGATCAGCGGATTCATCTCAGCAAAAATCTCCGCGAGGGCGTCCTTGGCGGACGCGTCCATCTGAAATTCCTTCACGCCCTCAAGACTCTGCTCATAAACGTAAACTGCCAGAATATCCTGCCAGTTTCTCACCAGCAGCGAATCTGAGGAGGCAGTTTGTCCATTATCTCTTGTGTCGCTGGCGTCTGTCAGCTTATTTTTCTCCTTATATTCCTTTTCAATCTGATCCATAACATCAGAAAAATCTTCTGAGAAGGAAAGCTGATAATTGTCCTTCAGGCTGTCAAGATAAAACTCCTTGCCCGCATGGAGATTGGATACCATACTGCTGTAATATACAGGCGTACCTTCTTTTGCAGCGGAGGCGCCGTCTGTCAGATCGTCCGTCTTCTCCTGGGAAGCTGTTTTCTTCAACTGCTGGATCTGGTTTTCATATTTTACAAGAAGCTGATAGTTCGTCACCTGCTTCTTCTGCTCTTCTGTAAGAGCGTCATAAGCCGCGCGAAGCTCCTTTACCTTTTTCTCATGATTCAGAGTAAGCTTCTCACCAGAAAGAGCTTCAATGCTCTCAATAAGACTGGTGACCGCCTGATCCTCCGCCTCCGGAGTAACAGAAGGCTGCGGCGTAGCCGTAGGCTCTTCCGGCGTCACGGTAGGTTCCGGCGTGGCTGTCGGCTCCTCCGGCGTCACGGTGGGTTCCGGCGTAGTCGTAGGAGGATCCGGCACCGGGGTAGGTTCCGGCGTAGTCGTGGGGGGATCCGGCACTGGGGTGGGATCCGGCGCAGTCGTGGGGGGATCCGGCACCGGAGTCGGTTCCGGTGTGGTTACCGTCTCTCCAGGCGTCGGCGTCGGTTCGGACGTATCCGAAAAATCTCCGCTTCCATCATCAAAGCCGGTCCCTGTTTCCGCTGCCAGGGCAGGCGCCGGGGCAGATATCACCATTGCTGTCATTAATGTAATACACAAATACTTCATCAGATATTTATTTTTCATCCTGAAAAAGAAACTCCTTTCCAAGAGCATATTCCTATTCCCCTATATATAGGTATGCCTCACAAAACTCTATCGCTTACATATAACCTGTCTTATTGTATCACACACTTTTTTCAAAATCAACCGCCGGAGCGGACGCTCCGGCGGTTTCGCACAAATTTCATATTTAATTCATATTTTCAGCCCGCATATGCAGGCGCTCCGGCAGGAACAAGATTCCCGCAGAACTGAAGCGCTCCCTGGAATACCTGGAAACAAACCTCAAGAATATAACGGATGTCCTCTGCGATTTCTCTTGTCTTCTTCAGATATACCGCATGACGCTCCCTGATATAGTCAATAAGCTGCTCAAAACTGCCGAACCTTATGGCCTGTACGGCAAAACGGTCTGCCTCGCCGCTTTTGATGCATGTCTTCAGACGGTTTTTCAGCTCTTTTTCATAGCTGTTGTGTTCCATGAGAGTTCCTGTGAACGTTCTGTTGTGAGGAAAAGTAAAATAGTCCGCGATGTAATGCAGAACCTCCCCCAGTCTTCTCCAGAACACTCTCTCATGAAGCAGCCGGGAGTCCTCATCCACCAGAAATTTCAGCTTATCCCGGACTTCATCAAAGGTACCAAAAAACTCATGTCTCTTCGTCACAAAGGACGGCTTGATATCCGGAAGAATATTCCCCAGGCAGAAAGCCTTTCTGTGGGACTGAAGACTCCTGGATACAGGCATCTGGTCAGCAAGATATCTTCCTAATAATATATGTGATTTCTTACGCAAAGCTCCACTTCTTTCTTTTTATCAACCATGTTTTCTGTTACCATCATATACTATAGCAGATACCATTCCTTTTTTCAAATAAAGATTTTGTTAATTTATGAAGTATTTATGTACATAATGCTGTAAATCAGGAACCGCGGAGGTTTTTTCAGCGCCAAAACCGGACTATAGCAGATATCCTGTCACTTTTCAAACAGCTCTTTGGCCTCCGCCGCAAAACGGTTCCCGAAAATCCGGAAAGTTTCTCTGCTGTCCTCATAATGCCCTTCCACGGCGTCCAGCGCTACCGGTCCAAGATGGATAAACGGCTTTCCAAGAGCAGCTCCTCCGGAGTATACCAGCATCCCCTTCACCAGCATATGGCCGATCAGGGTCAAAAGCGCCACGTCTCCGCCTCCCTGGGCGAAATGCGCGGTAGAGTATACGCCTCCCAGTTTTCCCGCAAGCTTCACAGACGCGCTTTCTGTATCAAACCACTTTTTCATCTGCCAGCACGTACTGGCCAGATAAACAGGTGTTCCAAATATCACGCCGCGGCAGCTGTCAATATATTCCGCGTCCAGCGGCTCTTCAACAGAGAACAGCCTTACCTCTCCTCCCTGGCGCCGGATTCCATCGGCGATCTCTTCCCCCATCTCCCGGGTATGTCCTGTTTTACTGTAATAAATAACTGCAAATTTCATTATCGTCCGTCCTCCATATCTTTCTGCGTTTTTTAATTATATCACAGCAGCGCCGTCCCCGGAACCCAATATTTCAGGGGCAGGATACAACCTGCCCCTGAATTTCATCCATTATTCTTCTGTATCCACATCGCCGATTTTCTGTACTGCCATAGAAATCGGACTGTAGAAATAATTCACTCCGGTTCCGATAACCTTCAGTGTTACAGGCGTATCGGTTACTTCAATAATCTGCGTAAACGCCACGTTGCTTGTATCCGATGAAGTGTGGAAGGTGTGCTGCACCGCGGTGCCGGGAACCTCCGTACCATTCTGTTCCAGATGCAGGGCCACTGTCAGCGGGAAAGTAACTCCGCTTACCGGGCCCACGGTTCCATGGAAGGCTACATCATAAAATCCCGGTTCTTTTATCGTAAATTCCGTCGCATAGTCTACATGGCTGAGAGACGATCCGTTCTGCACTGCGTTTTTATCAAAAATCAACTCTGTTCCTGTGGTTCCTGTCTTATAAGAGGTGGAATAGGCGGAAAGCAGCTCTGCTTCCTCATCTCCTCCGGTTGCGCCTGTCGCGCCGGTAGCGCCGGTGGGGCCTGTAGCTCCTGTAGATCCTGTTGGGCCCGTGGAGCCTGTTATTCCTGTTCCTGTGGCTCCCGTCGGACCTGTGGGACCCGTGGGGCCTGTTGGACCTGTCGGGCCTGTCGCTCCTGTGACTCCTGTTCCCGTGGCTCCCGTGGGGCCTGTCGGACCTGTCGGGCCTGTCGCTCCTGTGACTCCTGTTCCCGTGGCTCCCGTGGGGCCTGTCGGACCTGTCGGGCCTGTCGCTCCTGTTCCTGTGGCTCCCGTGGGGCCGGTCGGGCCTGTCGCACCTGTGACTCCTGTTCCCGTGGCTCCCGTTGGACCTGTCGGGCCTGTTGGACCCGTGGGGCCTGTCACTCCTGTGGCTCCCGTGGGGCCTGTCGCTCCCGTTGCTCCTGTTCCTGTGACTCCCGTCGGGCCTGTCGGGCCTGTGGGGCCTGTCGGACCTGTCGGGCCTGTCGGACCTGTCGGGCCTGTGGCTCCCGTTGGACCTGTCGGGCCTGTCGGGCCTGTGGCTCCTGTTCCTGTGGCTCCCGTGGGGCCTGTGGGACCCGTGGGGCCTGTGGGACCCGTGGGGCCTGTAGGTACACTCTTTTATGCACAACTACTGCAAACCCGCATAAACAAAAGGATTGCAAAAAATTTAAAGACAATTAAACACATCTATAATCACACCTAAAACGCCATGACAGAGGTACAAGCCTTTGAAATGGCGTTTTTAAGTGGACAACCTTGCCGCAGCATTGAAAAATTCTGCGGCTATTTTTATGCCCTCATGTTACGCAGTAGGGGCGGAAAAAGCCTTGATTTATGCGGCTTCCAGAACGGGAAACTTAACAGGCAAGGGAAAGATACCTTTTCCCCTCAAATCCCCGTTCTACTGCGTAACAAATCCACAGCAAAGGAGCTGAAACACTATGGCAGTTTTCAGAGTGGAACGCAACACTGGCTACACCGTAATGAGCAACCACCACTTACGAAACAAGGAGCTGACCCTAAAGGCAAAAGGGCTGTTATCGCAAATGCTGTCACTCCCCGAAGATTGGGACTATACGCTGAAAGGCTTATCCCTTATCAACCGGGAGCAAATCGACGCTATCCGGGAAGCGGTACGGGAACTGGAACGCGCCGGGTATATCGTCCGTTCCAGAGAACGCGACGGGAAAGGACGCCTGCGGGGTGCCGATTATGTGATTTATGAGCAGCCGCAGCTACCGCCTGCGCCGGATTTACCTACATTGGAAAATCCAACGCAGGAAAACCCTACGTTGGAAAAACCTACGCAGGAAAATCCAACGCAATTAAATAAAGATATACCAAAGACTAACTTACCAACAAAAGAAAAATCAAATACGGATTTATCAAGTACCCATTCCATTCCTTTCCATTCCCCTAACCCCTCTCCCTTAGAGGGACAAGCGGCTGCGCCGCCGGAACGGAAGCGAAAGGAAGCGAATGACGCATACCGGGTGTATGAGGAAATCATCAAGGACAACATCAGCTATGACATTCTCAAACAGGATATGCCCTACGACCACGACCGCTTAGATGAAGTGGTTGACCTTATCCTTGAAACGGTATGCACAAGGAGAAAGACAATCCGTATCGCCGGGGACGACTACCCGGCGGAGCTTGTGAAGTCAAAGTTTATGAAACTGGACAGCGAACATATCCGCTTTGCCCTTGACTGTATGCGGGAGAACACCACAAAAATCCGCAACATCAAGCAGTATTTACGGGCGGTGCTTTTCAATGCCCCGTCCACTATCGGCAATTACTATACTTCCCTTGTCGCCCACGACATGGCAAAGGGCGCACTTGCCCCGAAACAGCCAAAGTTTGGCGACCCGGACTATTATTCCTGCAACGAGGGCGAAAGCCTGTAAACAGAAAAAGGAGGATTTTTTTATGGCACAGAGAACCGGAGCATTGGTATTTGACGAACTGACCGACCGTTACGACATTCGTTTTGACCTCAACGCCTACTATGGGGGCTTGCATTGTGGCGACTGTCTGGAAGTATTCGTAAGGGGCAAATGGAAGCCGACCCGTATCGAGTACGGGCAGAACTGGTATCTGGTGGGTGTCCGCGCCGAGGACTTGAACGGGCTGCGGGTACGGATTTAAGGGCGACGCAGAGAACGGACGCCCTTTTTTCCTGCCCCGAAGCGGCGTACCACCCTAAAAACCGCGAAAGGAGGACGATAAATGCAAGATGAAATCAACGAAAAAGTGGTTGCCCTGTCTATCAAGACCGGGAAGCTGTCTGCGGAAGTGCTGCAAAAGTCCATGAAGTTTTTTCTTGCACAGCTCAAAAAGCAGGCAGACAAACGGCAAATGCCGCATGGGAAGCAGACCTTAAAGCAGCTTATGAAGCAGAACGCGGGCGTTTCCAACATTGAAATCACAAAGGACAATATCAAAGCCTTTGAGGGTACGGCGAAGAAATACGGGATTGACTTTGCACTGAAAAAGGACGCGACAGAAACCCCGCCCCGTTACCTTGTGTTCTTCAAAAGTCGGGACGCCGACGCGCTGACCGCAGCCTTTAAGGAGTTTTCCGCAAAGAAGCTCTCAAAGGAGAAAAAGCCCTCTATCCGTAAAGCGTTAGCCGTTTTCCGGGAGAAAGCAAAGCAGCTTAATGCGGGGAGGGAGCAGACGAAGAAAAAGGAAAGGGGGATTGACCGTTGAGCAACATAAACTTTAAAAAGCTGATACTTCCAAATCTCCCGTACCTGCTCTTTGTCTGGCTCTTTGACAAGGCGGCGCAGGCGTTCCGCTTATCGCCGGGGGCTGACCTTTCCGAAAAACTGCTCTCTCTTGGGACGGGCTTTTCCGCTGCCTTTTCAAATGCCGCGCCGAGCCTACACCCTATGGATTTACTCATGGGCGCGGCGGGGGCGGTGCTTATCCGGCTGATTGTCTACTTCAAGGGCAAGAACGCGAAGAAGTACCGCAAGGGCATAGAGTACGGCTCTGCCCGTTGGGGGAACGCCGAGGATATAAAGCCCTATATCGACCCGGTATTTGAAAATAACGTGCTGCTGACCCAGACGGAACGGCTGATGATGAGCAGTCGCCCGAAGCAGCCGAAATACGCAAGGAACAAAAATATCCTTGTCATTGGCGGCTCTGGAAGCGGAAAGACGAGGTTTTTCGTAAAGCCGAACTTAATGCAAATGCACAGCTCCTACGTCGTAACCGACCCGAAAGGAACCGTATTAGTCGAGTGCGGGAAGCTCTTGCAGCGCGGCGGGTACAAGATAAAAGTGCTGAACACCATAAACTTTAAGAAATCCATGCACTATAACCCATTCGCCTATATCCGCAGCGAAAAGGACATTTTGAAACTGGTAAATACCATAATCGCCAACACCAAAGGCGACGGGGAAAAATCCGGGGAGGATTTCTGGGTAAAGTCGGAACGGCTCTTTTACTGCGCCCTTATCGGCTATATCTGGTATGAAGCCCCGGAGGACGAAAAGAACTTTACCACGCTGCTTGAAATGATTAACGCAAGCGAAGCCCGCGAGGACGACCCGGAATTTCAGTCCCCCGTTGACCTCATGTTTGAACGTCTGGAAGAAAAAGACCCGGAACACTTTGCCGTAAGACAGTATAAGAAATTCCTGTTATCGGCGGGTGATATATGCTCTAAGTGACTTCTTAATCAAGGCTTTTGTCATGGTTAGTGAAGGGAACACTTAGAGCATTTTCATTTCAGGAGGTACAGCCATGAGAAACGAAAAAATCACCCCTCTGTATGAGCGTTTGAGCCGCGACGATGAATTGCAGGGCGAGAGCAACAGCATATCCAACCAAAAGCAGATGTTGGAGGAATACGCCCGCCGGAACGGACTGCCGAACCCCACCCATTTCACGGATGACGGCATTTCTGGAACCCGCTTTGACCGGCCCGGTTTTCTGGCGATGATGGAGGAAGTCGAGGCCGGACGGGTGGAGGCCATCG
>DSLMC04103__coassemble_425_pt1 | contig 36452 bp, 33 predicted proteins | sample DSLMC04103__metabat2_high_PE_018 | metagenome-assembled genome bin DSLMC04103 | reverse complement strand
CTTAATTTTCTGCGTTATGCTTCCTGACAAATACACGCTATTAAATATTTATATACCTTTTCGTATAGCTTGTCAAGACATTTTGCTTTATTCTTCCTTAAAAAAGAGCTCTTTTCCTTTCGCTTCTTTTTCTCTTTTTTTGAGTTCTTCCCAGGACAGCAAAGCCGCCTCTTTATCTTCAGGCGAAAAGATTTTCGGATGCCGGTATTTCATTTTTGCTGAAATACCGGAAACCACATCTTCTATAGTAAACAGGCCCTCCTCCTGGGCGATCACGCTGTGAAGAGCGATCTGGAAAAGCACGTCGCCCAGCTCTTCGCAAAGATTTTCACAGTCATTGGTCTGTTCCAGCAATTCAATCCCTTCCAGCGCCTCATTTGTTTCATTTATAAGATAGGGCTTCAGACTGCCATGGGTCTGCACGCTGTCCCATGGACAGTCCTTCCGTATCCGCCTGACTACTTCCATAAATTCATCAAAAACCTGCATATCCTCCACCATCCTATGTTTTCCAGGCCATGGCCTGTTTATGTGCCTATTATACATCTGTTTTTCCGGAAAGGAAAGGAAAAACGCCGGTCATCATGAGTTCATTTAAAAGCTTCCATCCCGAAACATTCCTTTCCGAACCTGTCCCACCGTTCCTTCTGCCGGATCAGGATCCGGAGCTTTTCCGTATTTTTTTCTGAAATCCAGGCCTTGTTATGAGAATAATAGTAATTGGCGATCTTCCAGTATTTATCGGGATAGGTAAATCGTATTCCAAGATACTTCCACTCTTCCGGTGAAATAGGGCGGACTTTTTGATAGCACTCCAGCATTTCCACGGCAAATCCTGTATCCCAATTATACTTCTCAAGAATTTTTCTCATGAAACGATAAAGATCGGACATCTGTATATCAAATCCCCAGTGGCTGAAATTCACCACCGCGGTTTCCCGCCCGCTGATCAGAATATTATGCTGATTATATTCTCCATGGCAGACGCTTCCCCTCTTGCCGGCCTCTGTTCTCAGTTTTTCATACTCTGAATCCAAAAGAAGCCCGAGAGCAGTCTCTCCCTTCTCCACAAAAACTTCCACACTGGAAAGGAACGTCTTCTCAAACTCGCAGGAGGGCGACTTCTTCCGGATAAACTTGCGGATCTTTCTCATTTCCTGATTGTGGCGGCGGTATTCGTCTCTGAGATCAGGTTCCGTATAATACTCCACAAGAGGGATTTTCATCGCGTTATGTATATTGGCAAGGGTTTTTACTCCCTTCAGGACATCCTCCCTTGACCTGGTATCACATTCCCGTCCCTCGTACCAGCGCTGAACGGTATATGCGATATTATCCCGGTCCCGGCTTATCAGCTCCTTCTCCATGTTTTCCAGATAGCAGTCCACCCGAAATCCCTCCCGCGCCACTGTATCCAGAAGCTCCTGCTGTTTTTTCAGTTTTTTCTCTGATCCTTTAAACTCCCTGATGATCACAGGGCCCTGCTCTGTATGGCAAAGAAGGGCGCCTCTGATCCTAAAGGTGGTTTTCGCATTCAGACCGTACTGTTCCAGAACACTGAGTCCATAATCATACAATGCCATATCCCCCTCACATTTTTGTACCTTCTATCTTATGTGGCAGACGGGAGAAAATAGTACAGGAAAGAAGCCTTTGCTGATGTACGGGACCGTCCCGCAGAAACTGTCCCGGCAGAAAAAAAGGCGTCTCCGGCCTTTTATGACCTGGAAACGCCTTCCAAAAAATCCCTCATCTCAGATTTTTATTTCTATATTAATAGGGATAACAAAACATCCTTTTGATTGTCCTCAGGAAATTCCAGAACGTGCTCAAGGAGCTGGTCCAGTTTTTCCCCAATCTGCGGCCCCGGAGGATATCCGGCCTCGATAAGATCCCTGCCTTTTACCGCCAGAGTCTTCAGGGATACGCACTGTCTCTCTTCCAGGATCCTGGCATAACAGCGGGCCACTCCCTCGAGACGGGCCGTTTTTTCGTTTCTTTTATAGCTGCTCTGAGCCAGCATATCCGCTTTCTGCACTTCCAGATAAAGCGAAAAAATATCCTCGCCGATACGATTGACCGCTCTTCGCACCTCCGCCATTTCAGGCAGGGGCCTCGCGTCATGCCAGAGGATCAGACGGCAGACTTTTGCGATCGTATCATTATCGAATTTCAGCCTGCGCAGGATCGTACGGGCCATCTCCTCTCCCCGGGGGCCGTGGGTTTTAAAATGGTCCCGTCCATTTCCGTCCGTTTTTTTCACCGCAGGTTTTCCGATGTCATGAAGGAGCATGGTAAGTCTCAGCACCTTATCCGCCCTGATATTCAAAAGGCTGTTCAGTGTATGCTCCCCCACTGTCCGGCAGTGATGAGGCGTATTCTGCTCTGTTTCCATACAGGCGTCAAATTCCGGAAGAAACTGGCGGGTAAGTCCTGTCTCATAGGCTGTCCTGAAATAATCCGGGTGAGGAGAAATAAGCAGCTTTACCAGCTCCGTCTGGATCCGTTCCGCACTGACAAATTTCAGATTGGGCGCCATAGCGCAGATCCCATTCTTCGTTTCTTCCTCAATAGAAAAGCCTAACTGCGCGGAAAACCGCACCGCCCGCAGAATCCTGAGCGCATCCTCCCCGAAGCGTTCCATGGGACTTCCCACACACCGTATCACCTGCTCCCTGATATCGTCCATGCCGTGAAAAAGATCCACAAGTCCTCTGTCAGGATGATAGGCCATAGCGTTAATGGTGAAATCCCGGCGCTTCAGATCCTCCTCCAGGCTGGAGGTAAACAATACTTCTTTTGGATGGCGGCCGTCCTCGTAGTCGCCGTCCACCCGGTAAGTCGTCACCTCGTAGCTTTCTTTGTCCATCAGCACAGTAACCGTACCGTGCTGAAGTCCTGTGTCTACCGTCCGGCGAAACAGCGCTTTCACCTGCGCGGGCTCGGCCGAGGTGGTAATATCCCAGTCGTCAGGATTTCTTCCAAGAACAGAATCCCTGACGCACCCGCCCACTACATAGGCCTCATGCCCGTTTTTTTCCAGTATCCGTAAAATTTTTTCCGCATTGGATGGAATGGTCAGCTTCATTTTAATATGCTCTTCCCCAGTAAACCATTTTCTTAGCCGGTTTTCCGCAGCAGACGCAGACGTCGCTGATATGCTCCTGTTTGAAAGGCATACATCTGGACGTTGCCTGTACGTCCTCTTTGATCTTCTCTTCACATTCCAGGCTTCCGCACCACATAGCTTTTACAAAGCCGGGCTTTGTATTGATGGTTTCTTTGAATTCCTCGTAATTTTCCGCCGTATAGGTGTGGCTGTCCCGGTGAGCTCTGGCTCTCTCCAGCATCTCCTTCTGCATGACGTCCAGGATTTCCTGAACCTTTGCCGGAAGCTCCTCGAAGGAAACGGTGTATTTTTCCCGTGTATCCCTGCGGCAGATCACTGCCTGGCCGTTCTCAATATCCTTGGGGCCACATTCAATACGAACGGGGATGCCTCTCATTTCCTGCTCCGCAAATTTATAACCCGGACTTCTGTCCGTGTCGTCTACCTTCACGCGGATACCTGCCGCCTTCAAAGCGCCGAATATTTCGTCCGCCTTTTCAAGAACGCCCTCTTTTCTCTGCTGGATCGGGATCACCACTGCCTGAACCGGCGCGATCATCGGCGGAAGCACAAGACCGCTGTTGTCTCCGTGAACCATGATGATCGCTCCGATGATACGGGTGCTCAGGCCCCATGAGGTCTGATGAACATACTGCAGCTTGTTTTCTTTATCCGTATACTGGATACCAAAGGCTTTCGCGAAGCCGTCCCCGAAATTATGGCTTGTTCCGGACTGAAGGGCTTTTCCGTCGTGCATCAGCGCTTCGATTGTATAAGTGGACTCCGCTCCCGCGAACTTTTCTTTGTCGGTTTTCTGGCCTTTGATCACCGGGATCGCCAGTACCTCCTCGCAGAAATCCGCGTAAACGTTCAGCATCTGGATCGTTCTTTCCTCTGCCTCCTCCGCGGTAGCGTGAGCCGTATGGCCCTCCTGCCACAGAAATTCTCTGGAACGAAGGAAAGGACGTGTGGTTTTTTCCCAGCGCACTACAGAGCACCACTGATTGAACACCTTTGGAAGGTCTCTGTGGGACTGGATCTCTTTCTGATAAAAATCACAGAAAAGAGTCTCCGAGGTAGGACGCACGCAGAGCCGCTCCTGAAGAGGCTCCATGCCGCCGTGTGTAACCCACGCAACCTCCGGGGCAAATCCCTCTACATGATCCTTCTCCTTCTGAAGGAGGGATTCCGGAATAAACATCGGCATATAAACATTCTGCACGCCAGTCTCCTTAAATCTCCTGTCCAGCTCATTCTGGATATTTTCCCAGAGAGCGTAGCCCGCGGGCTTGATGACCATGCATCCCTTTACGCTGGTATAACCGCACAGCTCTGCCTTTTTTACCACGTCGGTATACCACTGGGCAAAATCCTCTTCCATGGAAGTGATCGCTTCTACTAATTTCTTTTCTTTTGCCATGATTTTTCTCCTTTATGATCTTATTAAAAAAGAATCCCGCTCCCTGGCGGAGCGTTTTATATTATAGGAAAGGTTGTATATAACAGCATAGAACAATTTGGAGTACTTTTCTATAATATAAAAATAAAAGCCCTCTGATCCCCAATAGGGACCGAAGGACTTCGGCGGTACCACCCTGATTAGCAGTATCTATGTATTTCATACTGCTCTCTCTTCTTTCCTTAACGCGGAAACCACGCCGTGCTTCACTTGCACGGAGCTCCGAGGCCGGTTCCATGATTCACGCACAGAGTCCTCACACCGCCCGGACTCCTCTCTGAGATTGTTCCTCATGTACTATTCTCATCACAGCTCTTATATTCAAAATGATGATATCAGGGGCAAATAGACAAAACCAATGCAAGCTTATAAGAATCTGCCCCCGCAGCGCCGGCGCGTATCCGCGCCGTACTGCTGATTAAAATTTAGTCTATACGAAATTCCTGAAGGTGTCAACCCTTGTTTTTAAAATTTATATCAGTTCAGCTCATACGGAAAAGGAAATCTCCCGTCCCGTCCTGTTATACCTGTAATATCTCACTCCCGCCGCGTCCAGCATCCGCTTTGAAGCGATCACCGACGGAGTGTCCTCATATTTGTCGCAGTCGTAGACAACCGTTTTGATCCCCGCCTGAATGATCGCTTTCGCGCACTCGTTGCAGGGAAAAAGAGACACATACAGCTTCGCGCCTTCCAGACTGCCTCCCCGGTAATTCAGGATCGCGTTCAGCTCGCTGTGGGTCACATAGAGATATTTCGTGTCAAGGGCCTCTCCCTCGCGGGCCCAGGGAAATTCATCATCCGAGCATCCCATAGGAAAGCCGTTATAGCCCATGGATAAAATCTTATTATCCCCGCTGACGATACAGGCTCCCACCTGGGAGTTCGGATCCTTGGAGCGCATCCCGGAAAGAATCGCCACACCCATGAAATATTCGTCCCAGGAAATATAGTCGCTTCTCTTTTGATTATGTGTTTCCATGGCAAAAACCTCCCCTGCCCTTTAATCGGTCTCGATCTGACGGATCCTGCGCATATGGCGCTCATCCCCGGAAAACGGCGTATTCAAAAAGGTATCCACAATTTTCAGAGCATGGCCCGGGCCAACCACTCTTCCGCCCATGGCAAGGATATTGGCGTCATTGTGCAGTCTCGTAGCCTCGGCGCTGAAGCAATCTGAGCATAACGCCGCGCGGATCCCTTTGAATTTATTGGCGGTGATGGAAATACCGATTCCTGTGCCGCAGATCAGGATCCCCTTGTCACATTCCCCGCTCTGAATGGCTCTCGCCACCTTCTTGGCATAGATGGGATAATCCGTGGACTCCAGACTGTCGCAGCCGTAGTCAATATAAGAAATATTCTGCTCGTCCAGATGCTTTTTGATCTCCTGTTTCAGCTCGTATCCTCCGTGGTCACATCCTAATGCTATCATTTTTCTTCCTCCTCTGGTATATGAATTACTTTATGTCCTGCCGCTTTTAACAGTCGGTTCATAATAGCCTGTCCCATTTTTGGCGTATAAAACGCCTCTGAGTAAATTTCGCTCACCTGGTCGCTGTCAAAATTCCGCAGCACCTCGTAAAGATGACGGGCGATCCCCTCCTCTTCCTCTCTGCTGCCGATGCTTCTGACAATCCCTTCTTCATATCTGCCCGCGGTTTCATCTGTGGCGATGATCCCGGTCCGGCCGCCTGCTTCCGCGGCCTCCTTCGCTCTCTGATTGATAAAAGCGATCACCTTCTCCTGGGGTCCCTCCACGACGGACAGATCCGCAGCCGGGGCATAATGGCGGTATTTCATCCCGGGCGCTTTTGGACGGATATTTTCATCTGTGATCAAAAGTCCCCTGTCCATCCGAACCTCTCCCAGAGTTTCCTCAAGCATTTCCAGGGAAATATATCCCGGGCGCAGAACAACCGGTACCTTCTCCGTAAAATCCACGATCGTGGATTCAAGGCCGATCCCAACCGGCCCGCCGTCCAGAATCATATCAATGGCGTCACCCAGATCCTCCTCCACATGCTCCGCCCGCGTAGGGCTGGGTCTGCCGGAAGTATTGGCGCTGGGCGCTGCCACAAAACCTCCCGCCGCCCGGATCAAAGCCTGGGCAACAGGATCGCTGGGAAAACGGACGGCCACACTGTCCAGCCCTCCTGTGGTTTCCCCCGGGACGATAGCTGCTTTCGGGAGGATCATGGTCAGCGGTCCCGGCCAGTATTTTCCGGCAAGGATCCTGGCTTTCTCCGGTATATCCGCCGCAATCTTCTCAAGACTGCCCATCTCCGCGATATGTACGATCAGGGGATTATCAGAAGGCCGCCCTTTGGCCGCGTAAATTTTTATGGATGCTTCCGGATCAAGGGCGTTCCCTCCCAGTCCATAAACGGTCTCCGTGGGAAAAGCCACCAGTCCCCCGTTCTTTAGAATCTGTCCGGCCTTTTCTATAATTCCGCGGTCGGGATTTTTCCCGTCCACCACTGCAACTTCTGCCCTCATTCTGTCTGTATCCTCTCATCTATGTCATTGATCATTGTGCAATATGCCTTTGTTCCTTCACTGACGGATATAAATCCCCTGAGACTCGATAAAATCGTCCAGCTCCTGGAGGCCGTCCTGGGCCCAGGTCTCCGACATTACGAACTCCTGCGGAAAAAACATCTCCTCCGCGATGCGCTTCCCTGTTTCGGTGCGGAAAATCTTTTCCACGCTCTTCTTTATATTTTCCTGTTCCGTATGATTTTCAAAATAATTCACAAGAAAATCCGCTTCCACAAGAATCTGATAGTCCAGTCCCTCTATATTGGAATAGGTGTGATGATGGCCCGTCAGATAAGAAACTCTCCGGATGACTTTTTCCTCAAATCCAAGCTCTCTCATCATCTTTTCCGCTTCCGCCGGCCCCTCCTGCTCCTGAAGGGCGCCGTTTTCTCTGCCGTATTTTTCCAATGCCGGCCGAATGCCGATATCGTGCACATAGGCGGCAGCTTCCAGTATATATAAGGATTTCTCATCCATTCCCTCTTCCTGGCCGATCAGCCTTGCCAGGCTGTGCACCTTGAGGAAATGCTGGATTCTGGCCGGATCTCCCCGGTAAAAACCGATCATTTTTTTACAGAGATTATTTAATCTTCCCATATTTCCCTCCTGCTGCCATTTTCCCTAAATTCTTTTGTTTCCCTTATCCAATATTCTCAACCATTTTACCGTTATTATAAGTTATTTTCAAAAAGTTTACAACCTACATTTTTCCTACGGGATATGGTATAGTAATAACAGATAAAAGCAAAATATTTTTCCGGGAGGATTTTTCCATGAACATTATGAACACCTACACCGGCAGGCAATTTGACCCTATGCAGATCACGGAGGATGATGTCTGCCTTGAGGATATCGCCCATGCTTTAAGTCTTCTCTGCCGGGGCGGCGGACAGCTTATCTGGTTTTATTCCGTAGGACAGCATTCCGTCAACTGCGCGCGGGAAGCGTCCGCGAGAGGCTGGAACGACCGGATGGTACTGGCCTGTCTCCTCCATGACGCCAGCGAAGCCTACATTTCCGACATTATCCGTCCCGTCAAAATATACCTGGATAATTACCTTGCCATCGAGGATAAGATCATGAAGGTCATACTGAAAAAGTTCGGTCTTGGGGATATGACTCCGGAAGAAAATGAAAAATGGAAGCAGATCGATAACGATATCCTCACCCACGAGCTGCAGGCGCTTCTTCCCGGAGAGCGAAACCGGCTCACAGCCCCACTGGCGTCCGTACCGGATCTTCAGGAGCGTCCTTGGCAGGAAACGGAGAAGAATTTCCTGAAGATGGCCCTCCAGTATCTGAATAAAACAGCTTCTGACAGCAGGCGCCGCTCTGAGGGGATCGCCGGAAGCTGAAAAAGCCGGGGATCATTCCCCGGCCGCTTCAGCTTTTATCTACTCTCACAATGTATGTCTCATATGTTTCATCCTGAAACACAATTTCTCCCATGCTTTTCAGCATATCATGATTCAGGCTCTCCCCGTACTTGCTTCTCTCACAGGAGCCCACAAAAATATAAGATACGTCATAATCTTCCAGAAGAGCTTCTGTCTGCGCCTGATCCCCGGACGTATAAATAGCTTCCACATCAGCCGCCTTTGCGTTCAGATCGCTGACATCATTGCGCCACAGCCATTCGTGCACATACCACCCTAAAATAGTCGGAAGACCTGTCATGGCCGAAACTCTTTCATACTCTGTATAGCTGTCGCCGTTGGCCTCCAGCACCACAGGAGATCCGCCTATATTTTCCTTCAGCCAGCGGATACCCGCCGCGTCCTCCGGAAAATCTGTTTCCAGAAAAGCCGTGGCATTCAGTCCCCTGTACTGTGACGGATCAAGGACATTACCAAACCAGGCGCCCACACAGTTGCCGAAATATGCCCAGGTACACACCAGAAGGAAAAGCCCCGCTCCTCCGATCACCTTCAGGATCCTTTTCCGGAACACCGCCAGAAAACGGAAAAGCACATAAGCCATAGCCAAAGCGAACATGATATATGCCTGATAGGTCAGCTTAAACATGGTATTGGCCCTGGCATTTCCGTTTTCGTAAATATCCCGCACATACACCAGCTCGGGAATCAGAACCAGACCCAAAGCGCAGAGTCCTATGATCACCGCGAACATATCCGGAACCTTCAGGGACGCCAGAAAGCGATAAGGCGTTTTTTTCTCCAGAGGCCCAAGCTTCTGCACCAGCAGAACGATCACAAAGGACAGCACCAGAACCGCCGGGAGCCCCCACAGGATCAGAAGCTGATGAGGAAGCGAATGATTTTTCGCAAGAGCCACTCCCTGAACCATAGTCTGGAACTGAAGGGTAAAGGGCATGATCACGATCGTCGCGATCCCGAATATTTCCGCCGCCTGAGCCGCTGTTACGGCCAGGATCCATCTTCCCTTTCCCTGGAACAGGATCGTATTGGTAAATAAGATCACTCCCCCTGTCACTACAAAATAAATCACAAAATCCCAGTAGTTCGTCCAGTGGAACATTCCCAGAAGAACACCTGCCAGGAGCAGATGCGGCATCAGAAGCTGGCTGAGCCAGAAGTTTCTGGGTTCTTCCTCCGTGGGGAAATCCTCCCTCCGTACACAGCAGATCCAGGCATACAGGATTCCCAGAAGGAGAAGCACAAACATAATATTCACCACATGAGCATGAAGATCCCCCAGTACAAAAGAGTAGCAGGGAAACTCATGGATCGTCTTATCGTCCACATCCGGATTATACCCGATATACCTTGTGGCGTCCGGGAACCAGTAGCTGTCCGCCTCCTGTCCCGTAAGCTTCTGGATCAGAGGAAGGATCCAGGCGTATACCACATAATGCATGTTCCCGGCAATCGAAACGGAAATTCCGGCCACAAGTCCTGTAACCGGGGGAAGAACCCGTTTCCAGCCTACACGAAAATGTCCCAGACGGTCCTTCACCATCTGATAAACCAGAGAAAACGGCAGAATAAAAGCAAATCCCGCCACAAAGGTCCGCATCAGATTGTAGGTGAGCTCTACCCTGGTTCCTGTAAGCTTCGTGAGAAATACCGCAAAATACTGTCCACCATAGTAATAATTGATATTCCCCTGCGAGTACCACAGGTCCACGGCTGGCAGCGTTTCGCTGCGCATCATGGCCTCCATAAAGCCATAATCCATAAATTTTTCCGTTCCGTAGGCGGCAGGATGGAATCCGGCCAGATATGTCCAGAGCAGAAAAAGGGCGAAGAACAGAATTTCCTCCCAGTACACCAGCTCCAGATGCTCAAGAGGCAGACACTCCCTGCCCTTTTTTTGCTGCCGCATCAGAACGAGAACACAGACCGCCGCGCACAGCACCGTCACGCCTATGCATACCGGGGCCGTAAATCTGAGAATTTTTACAGAGACCAGAAACCATGTCAGAAAACCGGCGGCCATCACCATCAGCACCTTGGAAAACATCCAGCCGCGGTCGTCAAAGGTTCTGAAAAGGCGTCCGGTAAGCGGCATGGCCACCACTCCCAGAACCGCCGCCAGGAGCCACCAGGTCCAGAATGTCCATACGTCGCCCTTCAGCAGATACGCGGATAACGCCGCCAGCAGAAGGGCCGGCGCCAGCTTTAAGATCGTTTTTATGATATTCTCACGTTTCATAAATTCTCACTCTCCCATCTTCCGACTGATATACCAGGGGATACAGTTCTTTGATCGTATCTTCCCGGCATGCCTGTCCTTCAAATTCCATCCCTTCTTCGTAAAGGATATAAGTGATTTTTTCCTGTTCTACCAGTTTTTTCACCGCGTCCGCGTCCGCAGACGTATAAATTTCCACAGCCTTCGCCGCTCGCCCATAGGTATCATATCCCGCGGACCAGGCATAATAGGGCCAGCCCAGATACATCATCATGCCGGACATCGTCGCCTCATTGATGCTGTACTCAGGCGTCAGGACCAGATCCCGACGCTCCAGATGATCCGACAGCCATTCTGTCAGGCTGCTTTCCATGGATACGGTAACTCTGTGCCCCGGCCCGTTATTTCTGAGGATGATCACAAAATCATAAATTCCTGTCGCGGTAAGACAGAATGTCAGCAGCGCCGCAAGCAGCTTTCCGGCTAATTTTCCGGTCAGCAATCGTTTTCCGGAGGCCTGTCCGTCTTTTTCCATCTTCTGTTTTCCGCCCCGGAAAAGCGCCGTCACCGCCCAGGACCAGAATATGGCGAGAAAGGCGTAGGAGATCATGATATATTTATGGTTCACAGTGACATCCGGCGTCAGAGACATACAAAAGGCGAACACAAGCGGAAAAAGGAAGCTTGCCAGAACCGCGCGGTGAAATCTTTTTTTCAGGCAGAAGAAGAGCACGGCCGCTCCTACAAAAAAAACACCGCTCATCTGGATCAAATACCAGAGCACTCCCGCCAGACTTTTATCTTCCGCGAGAAATCCCCAGTAAAAGGAGGTTTCCACCGCGGATCCCCAGATAAATATTTTTGTCTGAAGCACCGAAAATAATACTGCCGTCAGCGCCGTGACCAGATAATCCAGCTTTCCGTCTGAAAAGACGGCAAGCCCCATTAATATGAGAAGAGCGCCGATTACCGCCGCTCCGTTCCAGAAGGCGGTCAGGCCAAGCATCATTCCGACGGCCAGGGCTCTCTCCATATTTCTGCTTTTCCATGCAGTCTTTGTAAAAAAGCGGTTTTTCAGCCAGACAAGTCCTCTTTCCTCATGCGCGCAGCCCGCCTCCGTCCAGTCCAGATAAATCCACAGACCAAGAGCCGCGATCAGAAGGCCGAAAGCCAGGTGTCTCTGGTTCAGATATACGTTAAAATTCCAAAGTCCCCAGTCCTCGTTGGGAGTATAACCGATAAAGGAAGTGTTTTCAGCGAGGGTGCGGATAAGATCCCCTGCCCTGAGGTGCTCCCACACATACCTAAAAAAACTGAAGGAGCTTCTGAAAAAGAAAAATACTACTGTAAGCACTCCCGCTTTCCCGCTGCCCGTGATCCTTTGCGCCAGACAGTAAAGGATCATCAGAAATCCCAGCAGACTGAACACACTGACAAGATTATAGGCGACGTCGATCCTCAGGCCGAGATATTCCAGATTTCCCACAAGAAACTGGAACATAAAGTGATATTTTACATCCTCCCCGCCGAAATGAGGATACTGGGTGGGAAAATTATTGCCCCGGGAAAAGGACCGCATCATGGCGGTGTGAGGAGCGTAATCCCCGTAAACGGTAAATCCTGAATACAGGATACCGTCTTTGATGTAAAACACATAAAACATGATCCAGGTGAGAAAAACAAAAAGAAGGAGGAAAAACGCCGCCTCCCCCCAAAATTTCCGCTTCCTCCCGGAAAGGCCCCATCCGGCACCAGGATCCGCTCCGCGGGATCTGACCCGCCTGAACCAGACAAGGCCCAGAAACAGCGCCGTTCCCGCCATGACTGCAAGATTCGCCCAGAAAAGAGGCTCCTGCGCTCCAAAACATGCCCCCGCAAAAAAAGCGGCCCCATAGGTAGCCCAGCCCATTGCAAGCGTTCCCGTTCCGAAGGCGGCAGGCAAAAACAGCCAGAGACGGGAGTGTCCCGTCTTTGGCGTCAGTTCTTTTCCAAGCAAAAATATGAATATTATGTATAAAACTCCAAGCATCTCTACTCCTCAGCTATTTTCAAAGAAGACCTGCAGGTTCTTCTCTGTACAGCTCTTCTGCTCTTTAATCCTTTTCAGTATATCAAAATTACCCTCCCAGGCAAACCCTGTTTTCCAAGATTTTTATGATTTTTCAGAGGTTCTCCGACAGATAAGCTTCAATCCCCTCCGCCACGGCCTCCGCAAGCCTTTCCTGATATTCCTCTGTCTGCAGAAGCTCCGCCTCCTCAGGGTTCGTCATAAAGCCACATTCCGCGATCACCAGCACGGAAGAGCTTCTTTTCAGGAGATAATAGCTTGTGTTTCCTTTTACCGTCCGCGCGCGTTCCTCTCCCGCTGCTTTATTCATAGTATCCTGAATACATTCGGCAAGCCGTTTTCCCTCCGCGGAGCTTTCATAGTAAAAAACCTGAGGGCCTTTTACAGAAGGATCGCTGTAGCTGTTCTGATGGATGCTGACGGCAAGCGCAGGCTTTTCCCCGTCGATAAACGCGATCCGCCTCTGAAGATCCTGGGCCTTCTTGTTGTCCGCGCTCTCGTCATAAAGGCCTGTGTCTTCCTCCCTTGTCAACAGTACCCGGAACCCTCTCTCCTCCAGGCTCTCCTTCAGCTTCACAGAAATTTCCAGATTGATCCCCTTTTCCTCCAATCCCCCTACTCCTACCATTCCCGGATCGCTTCCCCCATGTCCCGGGTCCACGATAATTGTTTTTTTCTCATTCTCCGCTCCCAGCTCTGAAGACACCTGCGCCGCCTGTCTGGACAAAAAAAAGAAGCTGAGAAGAAGCACGCAGGACATAGCAAGCTCCATGATACGTTTTTTCACAAAAGCACATCCCCCCGGCCTGTTTCAGTCATAATATATGTCCCCGCGGAAGGATTTATGACCGTCCGGCATCCCCGCCCGAAGTACTATCCTGTAATAATCTGGGCAGCAAAAAGACAAGACGAATTGTTTTGCGCTTCGTGCTCCCACAATTCCGCAAAAACTCCGGGAGCGGAGCAGGCTTCCCCTGCTCCGCTCCCGGAGTCTGCAACGCGGCTGATCTTATTTTCCCGCCGCAATATCAAATTCTTTCTGGATCTCCTGATCCGGCTCTTTTGTACAGAGCGAAACAACTACAATGAAAATACAGGAGATAACAAACGCCGGGAACAGCTCGTAAATTCCCCACAGACCTCCCATCGGGCTTAAAAGGTTCTTCCATACAAAAACAGAAATACCGCCCGCAAGCATTCCGGCAATAGCTCCGGGTCTGTTGACTCTCTTCCAGAACAGCGAAAACAGCATTACAGGACCGAAGGTGGCTCCGAAGCCCGCCCACGCAAAGGATACCAGGGTAAAGATCACGCTGTTTTCATCCCATGCGATCACGAGTCCCAGAAGAGCGATCAGAAGCAGCACGATCCTGGAAACATTCATAACCTTCTTGTCGTCAGCCTGTCCCTTTTTCAGAATACCCTCATAGATATTCTTGGAGAACGCGGACGCCGCGATCAGTAGATAGGAATCCGAAGAGCTGATGGTAGCCGCCAGGATACCCGCCATGATCACGCCTGCGAGTACAGGCGGGAGCAGGTGCTGGGAAAGTACGACAAATACATTTTCCGCGCCGCTGGCTGTGGCCAGGGACGGCTCTGTTGGAAACAGAGAACGGCCGATCACGCCGATGGACACCGCCGCGAACAGCGAAATCACACACCATACGGTAGCGATCCTTCTTGACTTCTTTAACTCCTCTTCCTTGCGGATGGCCATAAACCTGAGAAGCACCTGCGGTACTCCGAAATAGCCCAGCCCCCAGGAAAGGGTAGAGATGATCGTAAGGAATCCGTATTTTCCCGCCTCGCCGAACTGAGCCGCTCCGTTCACCGCAAGCTGTACGCCCTCACTGTCTGTCTGGGGAGTGGCTACGCCGATAAAGCTTAAAAATCCCGGAATTTCTCTGGCATTATCAAGCACCGTGCCGATTCCTCCCGCCGCAGTGGTGCCAAGGATCAGAATCGTAACAAGAGCGATTACCATTACCACCGCCTGCATAAAGTCCGAGGCGCTCTCCGCGAGGAAACCGCCGATAAAGGTATAAACCACCACAAAAACCGCTCCGGCGATCATCATGGAATGATAAGAAGCGCCGAACAATGTGGAAAACAGCTTACCGCAGGTAACAAAACAGCTTGACGCGTACACGGTAAAGAACACCAGAATAAACAGGGCCGAGATTCCCAGGATCACCTTGTTTTTCTCATGGAAACGATTGCTGAGAAAATCCGGAACGGTGATGGCGTCTCCGGCAACGGACGAATACCGGCGGAGCCTCTTGGCTACGATCAGCCAGTTTATGTAGGTTCCAACGGCAAGACCGATGGCCGTCCATGCAGCGTCGGCAATTCCGCACCAGTACGCCACCCCGGGCAGTCCCATCAGAAGCCATCCGCTCATATCGGACGCCTCCGCGCTCATAGCCGCCACCCATGGTCCCAGAGAACGTCCTCCGAGGAAGTAGTTCTCGGAGTTTGCCTGGGCGCGCTTCGCAAAATAAAGGCCGATGCAGATAACGATCAACATGTAGCCGATCATAGCACATAAAATTTTTATTGTATCGCCTGACATTTTTACTCCTCCTAAATTTATAAAATAATTATAAATTTTAACAGAATTTTCACAATATGTAAACCCTGGAATTATATCATAATACGGGCACGGCATCAGTCCTTAAAGTATCAGTTCAGCCATACAGAGGCCGGGAAGCATAAAACATGCTTGCATGTTTTTGCAAACGGACATCTGTATGAGCTGAGCGCCCGTTTATGAGTAAAACAGTGGCGTCAGCCACAATAAGCACGCAGTGCGGTTTTACGAATGGCGCGGGCTGAACTGATACCGGGCACGGCCGCCATCTGGTATCAGGAGACGGCTCTATGCTTGCATAAAAATCCGGCGGCTGGCAGGCAGATGGCTTCCGCGCAAAAACGCAGCCGCGGAGTCTTCTTTTCCACGGCTGCGTTTTTATTATAGATATGCCTTCAGCTCTTCAATATTCTTTTCTTCAAACTTCTGAAGATCCTCCATAAGACGCAGGATCTTCCTGTCCGCTTCTTTTTCATACTGATGAAGCTTCTTCACAGCGTCAATGATCCCCATCGTACTGCCGTTGATCAGCATACCGGCGATATTGGAAACAGAATTGTCCTTCATGGTCTGAACATTTACCATCAGATAGGTCTTTATCTTATCAAAGGATCCCAGACCTTTTTCATCGCAGCCGCTTTCATTCAGCATCTGCCTGGCTTCTTTGTGGAAATGCTCATAGCCCTCCAGATGCTTCTGGAGAAAATCCTGAAAAGAGGTATCATTTGTGATATCCATAAGCTGATTCAGGGTATCGGTCCCCATCTGAGAATTTTGATAGATAAAATTCAGTAATTCTGCGTTTGCGTTCATGGCACATACTCCTTTTTTCTTTAGTATGCGCCTTCTCCGCCGAAATTATTTATAATGTCTCATTCATACTTGACGATTTCTTTTTTCAGACGCTTCATAATTCTCTTTTCCAGCCTGGAAATATAGGACTGAGATATTCCCAGAAGATCCGCCACTTCCTTCTGGGTTTTTTCCTTACCCTCCGCGCTGTTGAGGCCAAAACGCAGCTTAATAATGGTCTGCTCTCTGGGCGACAGCTTATCAATGGCTTTTCCCAGAAGAACGATCTCCACCTCATCCTCCAGCTTTCGTGAAATCACATCCTCGTCTGTTCCCAGGATATCTGACAGCAGAAGCTCATTACCGTCCCAGTCCACATTTAGCGGCTCATCAATAGAAACTTCCATCTTTGTTTTACTGTTCCTTCTGAGGTACATAAGAATCTCATTTTCAATACACCTGGAAGCATAGGTTGCCAGCTTGATATTCTTCACCGGGTTAAAGGTGTTGATGGCCTTGATCAGACCTATCGTGCCGATGGATATCAGATCCTCCACCCCTACTCCCGTATTATCAAATTTTTTGGCAATATATACCACCAGTCTCAGATTATGTTCGATCAGAATCGCCCGCGCCTCTTTTTCCTGGTCTGTCCCCAGCTTGCTGATCACATATGCTTCTCGCTGCGGCTCAAGCGGCGCCGGAAGAATGTCGTTCCCACCGATGTAGTACAGTTCCTTCGGTCTTGAAAAAACAAGTCTCTGAAAAATCTGAAACGGATAGCAATTTACACCTGCTGCCGATCTGCTCATATCGTGCCCCCTCCTAATGCAATAATCTGGAATTCAACAGTACTTTGTACTCTTTTCCCAAAGCGGAGGGTTCAAAGGCCAGGGCAAACACCGGTCTGGAAATGCGAACCGCTTCTCCGGGAGTGTAAATACAAAGATCCTCAAGCGTAACCGCCAGCATCAGACATTCCGCGCTGTCCACCGTGCGGCAGGACAGATAACGGGGCCTTAAAGAGGCGATCTCTGTACTTTTCAGCTCCCCTGGATTCTCTTTCAGGTGTTTCAGCTTGTCTACCAATTCTCCTGACAGCATTGTTTCCAAAAGCTCCGGCTCCACAATAGAAACCGGTTCGCCGCTTAACGGATCCGACAGCATATTTCCTGTGTCATAAAAGCCGTAAGCGTTCTGTTCTCTGCCCTGCCACGACAGGGTTATCGGATAAATGTTCTTCCGGCGCGCCCGCACGGAATCCGCGAAACAGACTGCCGCGCTTATCCCCATGTAGGTACACAGGGCAAACAGGAGGAAAGTCCACAGATTCAGACTGTCTTCTGTAACCGCCTCCCAGAAGCCGCCTGCCAGAAATGCCGTGAGATACAGCATGATCATTGCTTTCAGCAGAAGCCCGCCTTTTTTAATACCATATCCGATCCGAATCATTCCCGCGGCGCAGACGCCATGAAGCAGAACGAAGACCAGCGGACTGCCGTCTATGGGTATATAGAGAATGAGACAGGAAAAAAGAGCGCCTGCGGCCGCCGCTGCAAAGCATCTTCTGCCATTGCTCTTCAGCCTCAGGACAATTCCCAGTATCCTGAGAAGGATAAAGTCCATCAGAAGATTCGTCACAAAGACAACGTCTATGTAAATCTCTCCAGACATAAAAAAAGCCCCCTATGACCTGTCAATCCTTCACTTTGGTAAGTGAATTCATTATAGGTGATAAGGGGTGCGTATTTTGTCAAACCAGGGGCGCAAAAGTCCAGAATTTCTCGTGAAATTCCGACACCATAGAACTGTTGCCTTAAGTTCAATGCCAGAACAAAAGCCGGCAGGAGCTCCCGCCGGCTTTCTCTCTGAAGCAGTTACAGAGATACATTCTCTTCACTTGTATTTTTCTGGTGGAGGGCCTCCATCATCGTTCTCAGCTCGTGAATAGGAAACTGACCGGGAGCGGAGGCTGCTCCTGCCGTGGCAAAGGTCACGGAGGAACCAAAATTTTCTCCCGCAATGCGGCTGATAGAGCCAAGTCCTCCCATCGCCATGGAGATTACCGGTTTTTCCGTGTGCTTCCGCACCATTTCACTGGTAACCTGCATGATCGCCGCCACATCATCGAATTCCTCGGGCATAACGGCCATTTTCAGAATATCTGCTTCTGTCTGTTCCATCTCCAGAAATCTTTTCAGAAGAGCGTCCCTGTCGTCCGTTTTCTGAAAATCGTGACTGGAGGCGATCACCCTCGTCCCTGTATCATGGAGCTTCCGGATAAGATTCTCCGGGCGATCACAGGAAAACACTTCCACGTCGATCAGATCCGCACAGCCGCTTTTTGCCGCCGACAGATTCACGCTTTGATAATCTTCCTGAGATATCTCCGCCTCTCCGCCCTCGGCACGGGTACGGATGGTAAACAGAAGGGGGACGCCGGCAAGAATACCGGCAATCCCTTTTAATACTTCTGTCAGTTTCTCTTCGTCCATAAGCGCTTCAAAGAAGTCCGCCCGCCATTCTGCCAGATCCGCTCCGGCTTCCTTCGCTTTCCGCGCTCCGGCATACAGCTCCTCACAGGTTTTTCCTGTAAGAGGTACGCAGATCTTCGGCTGTCCCTCTCCCAGGGAAATGTTTTTGATCATGATGGGCTTCGTCATTTTCATTCCGTCACTTCTACTTTTCTGTTCTCTCTGTCTTTGATTTCCTTTGTCACAGCGTCAATAAACTCAGCCAGGGGCTTCGCGCCTTCGTCTCCCAGGAAACGGCTGCGCACGGCCACCTTGCCTTCTTCTTCCTCTTTCGCTCCCACAACCAGCATATAAGGAATCTTCTGAAGCCGCGCCTCGCGGATCTTATAACCGATCTTTTCCGCGCGGGAATCCACCTCCGCGCGGATTCCTGCCTCCTTCAGTTCCCCGAGAACCTTCTCCGCGTAATCCATGTGCTTCTCGGAAATAGGCAGAACCTTCACCTGCACAGGTGCCAGCCAGGTTGGGAAAGCGCCCGCGAAATGCTCGATCAGGATTCCGATAAATCTTTCAATGGAGCCGAAGGCCACGCGGTGGATCATAATGGGACGGTGCTTCTCTCCGTCCGCGCCGATGTACTCGCAGTCGAAACGCAGCGGAAGCTGGAAATCAAGCTGGATCGTACCGCACTGCCAGGTCCTTCCGATAGAGTCCTCCAGATGGAAGTCGATCTTGGGGCCGTAGAAAGCGCCGTCTCCCTCGTTTACCACATAGTCGAGACCCAGGTCGTCAAGCGCGCCCCGAAGACCCTCTGTAGCAAGCTCCCAATCCTCGTCGCTTCCCATGGAATCCTCGGGACGGGTGGACAGCTCTACATGATACTTGAAGCCAAAAAGCTGATAAACGCTGTCGATAAGCTTTGCCACGCCTTTGATCTCATCACGGATCTGCTCCGGCATCATAAAGATATGAGCGTCGTCCTGGGTAAAGCAGCGCACCCGCATGAGGCCGTGAAGCTGCCCGGACTTTTCATGGCGGTGTACCAGACCAAGCTCGCCCATTCTCAGCGGCAGATCGCGGTAAGACCGCGGCTCAGATTTATACACAAGGATCCCGCCGGGACAGTTCATTGGCTTGATGGCAAAATCCGTCTCGTCGATCACAGTCGTGTACATGTTTTCTTTGTAATGATCCCAGTGACCTGAGGTCTCCCACAGGTGACGGCTGAGCATAATAGGAGTGGAAATCTCCACATAGCCCGCCTTTTCATGGATCTCTCTCCAGTAATCCAGAAGAGTGTTTTTCAGCACCATTCCTTTTGGAAGGAAGAAGGGGAATCCAGGTCCCTCCTCGCGCATCATGAACAGGCCCAGCTCTTTTCCAAGCTTCCTGTGGTCGCGCTTCTTAGCCTCTTCCATGCGGGTGATATATTCGTCCAGATCCGCTTTCTTCGTGAAAGAGGTTCCGTAGATCCTGGTAAGCATCTTATTCTTTTCGCTGCCTCTCCAGTAGGCACCCGCCAGGCTTGTAAGCTTAAAGGCTTTTACCGGCTTTGTCGTCATAAGATGAGGGCCGGCGCAGAGATCTACAAATTCACCCTGCTGATAAAAGCTGATCTCCGCGTCCTCTGGAAGGTCCTGGATAAGCTCTACCTTGTAGGGCTCGTTTTTCTCTTTAAAGTATGCCAGCGCCTCTTCTCTGGACTTTGTAAATCTTGTTATGGCAAGATTTTCCTTTACGATCTTTTTCATTTCCGCCTCGATCTTTGTCAGATCCTCGGCTGTAATAGGCTCCTCGCTGTCGATGTCGTAATAGAAGCCGTCCTCGATGGATGGTCCGATGGCAAGCTTCACCTGCGGATACAGACGCTTAACAGCCTGCGCCATAATATGAGAAGTGGTATGACGGAAGGCTCCTCTTCCTCCCTCACTGTCAAAGGTGAGGATATTCAGCTCGCAGTCTTTGTCGATCATGGTGCGGAGATCCACAACCTCTCCGTCCACCTCTCCAGCGCAGGCCACCCTGGCCAGACCCTCGCTGATATCCGCCGCGATATCAATGACGGATTTTGCCTCGGAATATTCCTTTTTTGATCCGTCCTTTAACGTAATAACCATTTTTATTTACCTCCTTTTGCCGGAGCGTATGCTCCTGGCATCATGGTATACTCTTGAGTATTACCTCCTTTTGCCGGAGAGATTATCTGAAGTACTCTACTCCGGACTCAAAGATCTTAATATCCTGATCTCCGTAAATATTCACTGCCACTCCGTTGTCACGGCGCTCGCTGTGGGCCATCTTGCCCAGAACACGTCCGTCCGGACTGGTAATACCTTCAATATTCGCATAAGAACCGTTTACATTCCATTCTTCGCTGTTATCCAGCTCTCCGTCTGCGGTGACATACTGGGTAGCCACCTGGCCGTTGGCCAAAAGCCTGCCAAGCCATTCGTCATTGGCGACAAAGCGTCCCTCTCCGTGAGAAGCCGGGTTGCAGTAAACTCCGCCCAGGTCAGCTTTCTGAAGCCACGGCGACTTGTTGCTTACTACCTTGGTGTAGACCATCTTGGAGATATGACGTCCGATCGTATTGTAAGTCAGAGTGGGGGAGTCTGCTTTCTGTCCGCAGATTTCTCCGTAGGGAACAAGTCCCAGCTTGATCAGCGCCTGGAAACCGTTGCAGATTCCAAGAGCAAGACCGTCTCTTTCGCTGAGAAGCTTCATAACGGCTTCTTTGATCCTTGCGTTCTGGAAAGCCGTCGCGAAGAATTTCGCGGATCCGTCCGGCTCGTCGCCTGCGGAAAAGCCTCCCGGGAACATAATGATCTGAGCCTGGGAGATCGCTTTTTCAAAGACCTCCACAGAATCCCGGATATCCTCAGCTGTCAGGTTGCGGAACACTTTTACGTCCACCTCCGCTCCCGCTCTCTCAAAGGCCCGGGTACTGTCATACTCACAGTTCGTTCCGGGGAATACCGGAATGAAGACTCTCGGCTTCGCCACCTTGTGGTTGCATACATAAATCCTGGACGCGCGGTAAATACCGTCCTCGATAACGCCGTCCGTATCCGCGGCTTTGACGAAATAAGCGGAAGGTCCGTCCGGCTCCTCATCAGACACCGTGCGGAATACTCTTTCCAGGGTTCCCTTCCATGCCTTCTCCGCCTCTTCCAGAGATATCTGCGTATTTCCATAAGAAAGCATACCGTCTCCGGTCACTTCGCCGATCACAGTATAGGTAATAGACAGAGCTCCCACCTTGCCGTCCGGGATCTCCAGAAGCAAATCTCCGAAGCCCGGCGCGAAGAAGTCTCTCGGATCCAGGTTATGCTCAATTTTAACGCCAAAACCGTTTCCAAAGGCCATTTTCGCAGCAGCAGCCGCGATTCCATGGCGATCCAGGGCATACGCGGAAAGGACATAGCCCTTCTGCATGTCTTCATGAACCTTTCCATACTGTTCCATAATGCCCGCGTAATCCGGCAGGTCATAGGCGTCTCTTGGCGCCCTGAGCCATACCAGCTTGCTGCCGGCTTTCTTAAATTCAGGAGTCACCACATCCTGCAGCTTGCCTGTATCCACCGCAAAGGACACAAGCGTAGGAGGCACGTCGATCTCGTTAAAGGTTCCGGACATGCTGTCCTTTCCTCCGATAGAAGGAAGGCCGAAGCCAAGCTGAGCCGCATACGCGCCCAGGAGAGCCGCGAAGGGCTGGCTCCAGCGCTTTGGATCTTCTGTCATACGGCGGAAGTATTCCTGGAAGGTGAAGCGGATCTTACGGTAATCGCCTCCCGACGCCACAATTCTGGCAACGGATTCTGTCACCGCGTAAGCGGCTCCATGGTATGGACTCCAGGATGAAAGATACGGGTCGAAGCCGTAGCTCATCATGGTTACTGTATTGGTATTTCCCTTCAGTACAGGAACCTTGGCGATCATTGCCTGGGTTTCTGTCATCTGGTACTTTCCTCCGTGAGGCATAAGAACGCTGGCAGCGCCGATGGAGCCGTCGAACATTTCCACAAGTCCCTTCTGGGAGCAGACGTTCAGATCAGAAAGTGTCTCCAGCCATTTTGCTCTGACGTCCTCAACATCTCTGCGCTCAGTCAGCATACATCCCTCTCTTGCAGGGATCTCCACCTCCACGGAGGTCTCCTGATGAGCGCCGTTGGTATCCAGGAAAGCCCTGGAAATATTTACGATCTCTTTATCTCTCCACAGGAGAACAAGTCTGGGTTCCTCTGTGACTACCGCCACTGGAACCGCCTCAAGATTCTCTTCATTCGCAAATTTCAGGAAGGTATCCACATCTTTTGGATCCACTACTACCGCCATACGCTCCTGAGACTCGGAAATAGCGATTTCCGTTCCGTCCAGTCCCGCGTATTTTTTCGGAACCTTGTCCAGATTCACCCGCAGTCCCGCGGCAAGCTCGCCGATAGCCACGGAAACTCCGCCTGCGCCGAAGTCGTTGCACTTCTTGATGATACGGCTGACTTCCTCTCTCCGGAACATTCTCTGTATTTTTCTCTCAGTAGGCGCGTTTCCCTTCTGTACCTCCGCGCCGCAGACTTCGATGGAAGCCTCTGTATGCACCTTGGAGGAACCGGTAGCGCCGCCGATACCGTCGCGGCCGGTACGTCCTCCCAGAAGAATGATGATATCGCCCGGATCCGAATTTTCACGGATCACCGCCCGTCTTGGAGCCGCGCCGAGTACCGCGCCGATCTCCATACGCTTCGCCGCATAATTAGGATGATAGATTTCTTTTACATAACCGGTGGCAAGGCCGATCTGATTGCCGTAGGAGCTGTAGCCGTGGGCCGCTCCGCGCACCAGCTTTTTCTGGGGAAGCTTGCCCTTCATCGTCTCCTTTACGGAAACCGTGGGATCTGCCGCTCCGGTAACACGCATCGCCTGATAAACATAGGTTCTGCCGGACAGCGGATCACGGATGGCTCCGCCAAGACAGGTGGCCGCTCCTCCGAAAGGCTCGATCTCTGTTGGATGATTGTGGGTCTCGTTTTTGAAATTAATGAGCCACTCTTCCTCTTTTCCGTCTACATCCACCGGAACTACGATACTGCAGGCGTTGATCTCGTCCGACTCCTCCTGATCCTGGAGCTTCCCTTCCGCCTTCAGCTTTTTCATGGCGGTCAGGGCCAGATCCATCAGGCAGACAAACTTGTCGCTGCGGCCTTTGTACAGCTCCTCTCTGTCCTGCAGATACTGACGGTAGGTGTTTTCTATAGGCTCCCTGTAGTCGCCGTCGCCGAATCTTACGTCCTTCAGCTCTGTGGAGAAGGTCGTATGGCGGCAATGGTCTGACCAGTAGGTGTCCAGTACACGGATCTCCGTCATAGAGGGATCCCTTTTTTCTTCCTTACAGAAATAATTCTGGATATGCTGGAAATCCCGGAAGGTCATGGCAAGATTCAAAGAATCATAAACCTTCTTCAGCTCCTCCTCCGGCATCTCCTTAAAACCGTCAAGGATCTTCACATCCTCCGGCTCCGGGAAAACAGTCACCAGGGTCTCCGGCTTCTCAAGCCCTGTTTCACGGGAATCCACCGGGTTGATGCAGTGGTGTCTGATCGCTTCAAACTCTTCGTCCGTCACATTCCCCTCTATTACATAGGTTGTGGCGGAACGGATAATGGGCTGGGAATTTTCATCCAGGAACTGTACGCACTGTACCGCGGAATCCGCTCTCTGGTCGAACTGACCCGGGAGAAATTCCACAGAAAAGATCCGTGAGCCTTCCCCGGCTTCAAATTCCTCCTGGAAGATCTCATCCACGGGAGGCTCTGCGAATACAGTCCTGCAGGCCTTTTCAAAAACTTCGTCTGAAATATTTTCCACATCATAGCGGATCAGCACTCTTACAGCGGAAACTGCCTTAATTCCCAGATAGCTGCTGATCTCATGCTTCAGCTCTTTTGCCTCAACGGCATAGGCAGGTTTCTTTTCTACATAAACGCGTCTTACGTTACTCATCAGAAACTCCTTTCTCTGTCCGGCCTGTCGGCCCTTGTATTTTTAGAGCTTAGGCTGGAAGATGGCTGTCCGCCTCCTCCAGATAACTATTTACAACCTGATGGAACAGTCCCTGATCCGCCTTCTCCGCAAACTCAGCCTCCACGGGCATCTTGCCGAGAACCGGAACCTTCAGCTCTTCCGCGATCTCATCGATATGGCTCTCGCCGAAGACCTTGATCTCTTTTCCGCAGTCAGGACATTTTACATAGCTGTAATTTTCAACGATACCAAGCACCGGGATTTTCATCATTTCCGCCATATTGTAAGCCTTCTTCACGATCATGCGTACAAGATCCTGAGGAGAGCTTACGATCACGATCCCGTCAACAGGCAGGGACTGGAATACGGTAAGAGGAACGTCTCCCGTTCCCGGAGGCATATCCACGAAGAGATAGTCAAGGGAATCCCATACCACATCCGTCCAGAACTGCTTTACCATATTGGCGAGGATAGGTCCTCTCCAGATCACCGGGGTATCCTCGGTAGGCAGCATCAGATTAATGGAGATCACTTTGATCCCGTTTTCTGTCACCATCGGATAAATACCGTTGTCGTCCGCCTGGGCAGAACCCTTCAGACCATACATTTTGGGAATAGACGGGCCGGTAATATCCGCGTCCAGGATGCCTACCCGGAAGCCCTTGGCCGCCATACGGTTTGCCAGGGACGCGGTCACAAAGGATTTTCCTACGCCGCCCTTTCCGCTGACGATCCCCACAACATGCTTTACATCTGAAAAAACATTGGCTGCGGCTCTCAGATCCTGAGTCTTGTTCTTCTGTGAGCAGCCTTCACAGCTTGATTTGTCACAGGTGGTGCTGTTACATTCTTTTGCCATTTTGCTTCTCCTTCTGATATCGTTCTATCTATAAAATTATTTCATAAACCTGTCGATGGCCTTTTCCAGTTCCCTGATGGCTTCCCTGTCTCCATGCTCCACCGCGTCCACAATACAGTGTTCAATATGATCCTGCAGAATGATCTTCCCCGTATTATTGATCGCGGACTTCACCGCGGAAAGCTGGATCAGAACCTCGGAACAGTCCCTTCCGTCCTCCACCATACGTTTTATGGACTCCAGATGGCCGATGGCTCTGGAAAGGCGGTTCAGAACAGCCTTGGTCTGCGCATGACTGTGATGATGGCCATGTCCTTCATGGGAATGTGTGATAACTGTTCCGTCCTCCAGAACATGTACATGATTTTCTGTTTTTTCGCTCATGCTTTCTCCTTTCCGTTGCACAGATGTCATTATAGCACAGCATCTAAATTTCTGTAAAGGAGCATCTCTGTTTTATCTGGGAGGTGAGAATGTCAAAAATAATCGTTCCATCCTCCAGTACGGTCTTTTCGCAGGTCACATCCTTCCCCTGAAACTTCTTCCTTACATAAGCCTCGGGATCATCGATCTCAACTTCCTCCACAAACACATCCCGCATCTGGTTCCTGGGGCATTTATTAAAAATCTCCCATATCACTTCGTATTCTTTCATATATACCGCTCTTTCCTGATTTAATCTCTGCCGCGACTCTATATTTCTACCCGATAAGCTCCCTGGATCTCAGCCGCGAACAGCTCCGCCACCTCTGCCATTTTTTCTTTTTCCTGAACGGGAACCGCCCAGGCCAGCCCGCAGCTTGCGGAAATTTCTCTCGGCACAGGGAGCAGCCGTCCCGGAAGGCCTCTCTCCCGGCAGTATTTTTCCACCGCTATGGCGCCGCTGGTGCTGTAAAAGGTGAGCAGCCATCTGTCCAGCTTCCGGATCATGGCTTTACAACTTTTGCCGCGGAAGCAAGGGTCTCCGCGATATCATACATATTCGTCACTTCCCCCACCTTCAGTTTATCTGAAAGACCGTAATAATTCAGACAGGTGCCGCAGCTTTTGATCTGTACTCCCTGGGCCTCCAGGCTCCTCAGATCCTCAAGAGAATCAGATCCCTCTGTAGTCAGAAGCACCCCGCCATTATAAAAAAGCATGGTCCTGGGAAGCTCGGGAAGCTGAGTCACAGCGAACAGAAAGCCTTTCATCAGCACTTTCCCCAGCTCATCATTGCCCCGTCCCATGACAGCCGTATCCACAGCGATCACCAGATCTCCCTTCACATCAGGAACACAGGCCGTATCCTCAGCGAGTACGTCCTGACTGACAGCTCCGTTTACAGAGAGGACCACCTGAAATTCATGCTCTCCCATTTTTTTGGAGGAAACCTCCGCCCCCGCATGCTTCCCCATTCTTGTTACATTCTGAACCGCGGTTTCATTATCCACAAGCACCGTGATCACGGCTTCTCCCTGGATGCCGTCCAGGACCTTTTTCGTTTTGACTACAGGGATCGGACATTGCTCCCCCCGCGCGTCTACCACATATTTATGTTCCATGATTCAGCCTCTTTTCTTGTTTTTTTTCATTGTACCAGACCTTTCCTGCCTTTGCAACGCCGCTGTCTATAACATTTTTTATTCTTCGGGGCATCCTGACAAAAGCTCGTAATCAGAGAAATCCTATTTTTTCACCCCAAAAATTTTACGAAAAATTGTCGAAAAGAATTGAACTTCCTATTAGAATAGCGTATAGTAAATATACCTTAGTAAAGAGACAAAAGGAGAGACGCTATGCAGCTTTTAAAAGACCGTATTCTAAAAGACGGAATCGTAAAACCAGGAAATATCTTAAAAGTAGACAGTTTTCTGAATCACCAGATGGATATCGCTCTTATAAACGAAATAGGAAAAGAGTTTAAAAACCGTTTCTCAGACTGCCCCATCACCAAGATTCTGACCATAGAGGCATCCGGTATCGGCATCGCCTGCATCGCCGCCCAGTATTTCAATGTTCCCGTTATTTTCGCAAAAAAAACCCAGAGCCTGAATCTGGACGGAGAAATGTACTGTTCCAAGGTGGAGTCCTTCACTCACAAAAAGGTTTATGATGTAATCCTGTCAAAGAAATTCCTGGGGCCGGAGGATCATGTGCTTCTGATCGACGACTTCCTTGCCAATGGCTGCGCTCTTCTTGGCCTGATCGAAATTGTAAAGGAATCCGGCGCGGTTCTTGAGGGCGCCGGTATTGTTATTGAAAAAGGGTTCCAGAACGGCGGAAAGAAAATCCGCGACATGGGCGTCCGTCTGGAGTCCCTGGCCATTATTGACTCCATGACCGACGATTCCCTTACCTTCCGGTAGTGTCCGTGTACAGGGGCCATACGGTCGGACCGCCCTTTTACAGAATGAAAACAGCTTTTAGAACATTGAAACAGCCTGGAAATCCTTTTATTATCATGATTTCCAGGCTGTTCTTTTCGTTTTTTCTTCCGTCTTTTATCTTCCGTTTTTTTCTTACAGCTTTTACCTTCCGGCTTTTTTATTCAGGGTCACCCTCGGCTCTTCCTCTTCTTCCAGGGCAGGTGTTCCGGTGAGTTCCTCCTTCTCTTCTGCCACAGATGCATCTGTTTCTTCTTCCTTTTCCTCCTCAGGAGCGGGCGTCACCGTCTCCTCCGGTTCATCCGACGGGGTCGGCTCTGCTGTTTTCTCTGTTCTGCCCGCGGGAGTGGGCGTTACCGTCTTTTCCGCTTCTTCTGTGGGCGTGGGCTCAGGCTCTTCAGGAACCGGGGTGGGCGTTGCTTCCGGCTCCACCTCGTCCTCCGTATAATAGCCGTTATCGATCAGGATCTCATAATTATCCGCGTCGATCACCTGGGCGCTGCAGAGATACGCGCCGACAATCTTCACGCCATTGTCATAGGATTCATAATCGTTGACCTCCGGCTCCTCTGCCTCCGGATCCTCTTCCCTTACAAGAAAAGCGTCCACCATATTCTCACATTCCCTGGCCGATTCTCTTGGATCCATAAAAATACTGAACTCTATTCTTCCGGCCGCGATGTCCTTCACCGCCCCGGCCTCACAGCCTGCGCCTGTGATCATAGGCCAGTTCTCCGTCCCGGACAGAATTCCCTGCTCATCCAGAACGTTTTCCACACCCAGCGCCGCCTCGTCAAAGCCCGTACAGATAATATCCGGGGCTTCTCCCTCGTCATAAAACTCTCCCAGTATCTCCTGCATCCTGCTTTCCGCCAGGCTGCTGCTGCCGCGCAGAAGTCCGGTATCATCAAAAGAAAGCCTGCCTGAGGGACACTGAAGGGTTCCGTCGTCCAGATAAGGCTGGAGAACCTCCATAATCCCATTATATAAGAACAGAGCCTGGGAATCATCCAGAGATCCCATAAAAAACTCTATGGTTCTGGAGCCCTTCTCCTCCCTTACTTTATCCAGATCCTGCCGTTCCACGATCTCCTGTCCGATCTGACGGCCTGTCTGACGGCCGCCGAACGCCGTATAATAATTCACCGCGTTGGTATCCATGATCAGATCCTCGTAAGAGAACACCGGAATATCCGCTTCTTTTACATCCGCAAGAACATCCGGCAGTCCATAGGGGTCAACCGGCGCGATAATAAAAGCCGCCACCTGTTCTTCTGTGAATTCCTGTATCTGAGACACCTGCCTGGACACGTCTCCTTCCGCGTAGCAGATTTCCGGCTCATAGCCGTCCTCCTCCAGGCTGCTTTCAAAGGCGTCCGCATCCGCAGACCAGTTTTCTTCGTCAGGAAGAAGAACCGCGACCTTCAGGGCCTCCTCTGGCTCCTCCGGTACTTCCTCCTCCGCGTCTTTCTTTTCAGCTTCCGCTTCTTCTTCCTTTTCGGCGGCTTCGGATTCTTCCGGGGTTTCTGTGTCGTTTACTCCGGCGTCTTCCGTTTTTTCGCCGTCCTCTGTGATCTCCCCTGTGCCCTCTCCCTCGGTCTGGGCGCTTTCGCTGGCGGCCTCTGTAGCTTCATTCGTACCGCAGCCCGCCAGAAAAACGGAAGCCATGATAAGGCTCAATAATATACCTGCTGTCTTATTCTTCATGCTTCTGTCCTTTCTGTCTACAGTCCTTTATAGTCCTTTGCCAGTATTTTCAGATAATCACGATAAGCTGCCGCTGTTTTCTTCGGCTTCACAATATGTACGTCCCGGCCCATTGCCGTCAGCCACCCGAAAAAATTCGGCCCGGCTGTGTGAGGCACAACGGCGGATATATAACCGGAGCTTTTTGTTTTATATTCTCCCATTCCGTCAAAATATTCCCTGAGCTCTTTTTCTCTCTCTTTTTTACAGAGAAGCTTCATCATCTTACCCGATCCTGAAATTTCCTCTTTCCTTACCTGGTGCTTTTCCTCTGCGGCACCCGGTTTTTCTTTCGCAGCTTCCCGCCTTTCCTCCGGGGCTTCCGGCCACTCTTCTGGAATCACCGCCGGAACGTCCTCCCGGCTTTCTGGACTTGGAATGTCTGTATGTTCCTGTAATTCACCGTCAGTATTCTCCGGGGCCGCCTCCGCCGCTCCGCCGGGACAGTTTTTCAGATAGTAACCGCCGGAGCGTCCTCTTTTATACTGAATATCATAACCAAAATCCCTCAGCGCTTCCATATCATCATAAATACTCTTCCGCTCCGCGCTGATGCCGTACTGTCCAAGATGCTCCAGTATTTCCTGCATTGTCACTACTCTGTCGTCCCCTGTTCCAGCCAGCATCTGTGCTAAAATGAGGATCTTTATTTTCTGATTGTGTGATTTCGCCATATCAAACCTCTTACTTTGCCGCGCTCCCCTCCGGAGCGCCCTTCACTCCCGCAGGACTATATAAATACTATAATTTATCGCAAAAGAAGAAAGGTGTCAAAAGCAGTTTGCTTTCGGCACCCTTCCCCGGTTCTTAATCTTCCGGAACAAATTCCTCTTTGCCTACTCCGCAGACCGGGCACACCCAATCCTCGGGAAGGTCCTCAAACGCGGTACCCGGCTCAATACCGTTGTCCGGATCGCCGATTTCTGGATCATACTCATATCCGCATGGTTCGCATACATATTTCTTCATAGCAGTAAACTCCTTTCAGAATTAACAGTCTGAATACAGACGCCCGTCCATATTCATAGCTTCATTATAGCGTTACCCAATTTTTAAATCAAGTACTATTTCAGAAATCTGGCGCATATATAATCGTTGGCTTCCTTTTCCTGCCAGTCTTCAAGGGCCTCCAGCTCCACGTCATTTCCATATTTTTTCTTCAGGGCCCGTGAGATCAGCCAGTCCGCAAGCTGCGGATTCTTGGGAAGCAGCGGCCCATGGAGATAGGTTCCGATCACATTTTTATATACCACGCCCTCATAGCCTGTTTTTCCATCATTTCCCGAACCGTAAAGCACCTTTCCCAGAGGCTTGTTGGCTCCGATACAGGTGCGGCCTCCATGATTTTCAAAGCCCACTACCGGCATCTCAAAGAGATCGCTCTTCAGCACGATATTGCTGATCAGCCGTCCCTCTCCCTGTTCCGTATACATATCCACCAGCTCCAGCCCGGTAATGGTTCCCTGGTCAGTTTTGTAGTAATTGCCCAGGAGCTGATAGCCTCCGCAGATAGCGATCACAACGCCGCCGTCCTCAACATAGGCTTTAAAATCCTTCTGGATTTCTTTTAATTTCTCACAGACAAGCATCTGCTCTCTGTCGGAGCCGCCTCCCAGAAGGACGATATCAAGGGCCGAAAAATCGATCCTGTCATTCAGCTCATAGGCGATGGTTTCCGCCTGGATGCCTCTCCACAGGCACCGCTTCATGAGACACTGGATATTGCCCCTGTCGCCGTACAGATTCAAAAGGTCCGGATACAAATGTCCGATTGTAAGCTTCATTTTTTCTCCTTTCATGGCGCACTGACTGCTCAATAATGGTGGATTTGGAAGTTTACTTCCAAACTTTTTCTCCCTCCAGTTTCTTCAGAATGTTTCTGGTGCTGAAAAGGGCTGTATAATTTACCAGCACATAAAGATTTCCCACGCCGTCCTCGATTCTTTTCCGTATGGCGGTCTCCACATCCTCTTCCAGTTCGGAGGGGATATCCACATATTTCAGGCGGAGGCGCATATCCTGACAGCGGATGCCGCTGACAGTGACGGAACGGATGCTTTCCTCCCGGAAACGGTCAAAATCCACATCCCAGAGCCAGGATATATCGATGCCGTCCTGCGCGTTGTCGTTGATGACGATGATCACATCCTTGGGCGCGGTATCCTGCATGACTGCGGAAATATTCTGGTTAAATCCCGCGGGATTTTTCGCGAGATTCAGGACAATTCCCGTCCCCCGGATCCGGAACTGTTCCATTCTTCCGTTTTCCGGATTGAACTTGTTCAGCATATCCTGGAAATGCTCCGCCCCAAAACCGGCGCACCTTATTCCTGCGTAAGCGGCCAGAATATTATATACATTGTAAAAGCCTTTATAGTTGGCGGATATTAATCTGTCCTCCACACGGAAGGACAAACGGTCCCCCACCTTCACATCTGAGGCGTCATAATCCGGCTCCGGTCTTTTGAAACCACATTCCGGACAAAGGTAATCCCCAAGCTGGCTGTAATGGTAAAAGCTGTATTCCAGTTTCGCGCCGCATCTTTTGCAGAAACGGCCCTCCCGTATTTCATTTGTCTCATTTTTCATGACCGGACGGCTGATACCGTAGTAAACACAGGGATTCCCGCTTTCCATAGCAAGGTAGGCGGACAGCGCGTCGTCGCCGTTTACGATCACCTTCATTTCAGGCTGCGTGCGGATCATGGTTTCCAGGATATTCATGGTGATGTCAATCTCGCCGTATCTGTCGAGCTGATCCCGGAAAAGGTTCGTCATAACCATATAATCCGGCTGTATCTCCGGAAAAATATATTTTGTGGAGGCCTCATCAGCCTCAATGCAGGCGTAATCCGCGTCCAGATGTCCGTTTAATCCCGCTCCCAGGACAAAAGCCGCCACTACTCCGTTCAGCATATTCGATCCTGTATGGTTGCAGATTACTTTCTGTCCCTCCGCTTCCAGAGCGGAGCAGAGCATATTGTTGGTGGTCGTCTTTCCGTTTGTCCCGCAGACCACAAAGATCCCCCCGCGCACTTCCTTTGCCAGCTCCCGCAGTACCGGCGGATAGATCTTCAGCGCGATCTTTCCGGCCCAGGTCACTCCCTGTCTTCCCATTTTTTTGCAGGCATAGCCTACGGCCTTCGCCGCCCACACTGCCGCGATTCTTCTGATATTCATGCTTTTCATTCCTCTATTGTATTTTCTGTCCGGCATTTGAGTTCTGTATACCGGCGCAGCTTCCTATAAATCAGAATGTGCAGCTCCCGTCTTTTTTATTTATCATCTGCCGGATCGTTCTGATTCTTCTTTTCCGCCTGATTTTTTACCGGCAGAAGCCAGGGATATTTTCCGCTGTCCCCGGACGGAAATCTGCTGTTCTTTTGTCTTTATGATTTTACGATAGTTCTGAAAAATTATCAATACCCTATCTGGGCGGAGACGAAGACTTCAGAGAGCCATGCAGAATAATAGCGTACGCCTGATACAACCCTATATGTTCTTGCATGGACATAATCTTATCACTCTTTCCTATACAGAGTATAGCCGTAACGCAAAAACATCAGGATTCTCTCCGATGATATCCGGGGAAAATCCTGATATTTCCGCTTCATCTGTTTTCTTTTTTTAAGTGTTCCAGATATCTGCTCTGTACGTTCTTTACATAGGTTCTTGATATTGGTATCGCTGTATCGTCCAAAATAAAATTGCTGCTCTTCATACCAATAATGCTGTTCAGATTTACAAAAAAGCTCTGATGGCATCTGATAATGCTGCTTCCCTGAAGCTGTTCCTCAAAATCCCCCAGCTTCCCGCGGCAATGAAGTGTATTTCCATTTATAAGATGAAAATTTACTGTATGAAGACTGCTGGATATATATTTGATCTCACTGTGCTTTACAGTATAAATCCTCGCTCTGTACCGAAAGTATACGGACGGCTCCTCCAGCGCCCCCATACGGTCAAGAACCGCTTTTACCTTCATATATGTAACCGGCTTCAGAAGATACTGAAACGCATAGAGATCAAAAGCCTCACGGTAGAATTCATCGCTGACCGATGTAAATATAATGGGAAGCTTTTCATCAATCTTTCTCAGCTCCTCGCCTGTTTCAATCCCATTTTTCTCCTTCATACAAATTGCCAGAAAAACAGCGTCGTACTGACACGCCTGATCCTTCAGGTCCTTCAGCAACTGATCCCCTCTCGTATATTTTACGATCCTGCATTCTGTAATAATCTGCTTTATGATTTTCTCCAGAATCTTCGCGTCCTGTACAGCATCATCGCAGATAGCAACTGCGAACGGCTTCGCAGTATACATGATATGCATCACGCCTCTCTTCTTATATTTTGGCATTATGACGGCGCTGCCGCCCATAATCCTATGTTCCATATTATATCATATTTCGATATCTGTTTTTTACCCCCCCTTCATTTTTGACGATAATTGTACTGATTATGCCTTTGTTCTCAAAAGATCAAATTGCTTCATCTGGTTTTATATAGTCTGTGATCACAATAGAACCACGAGACTAACACATGGTTTTCCTGATATAAAAAAGGATACCCGTAAAAACGGATATCCTTTTAAGGTCTTATTATACTAATTCGATCAGAACTTCCATTGCGGCGTCGCCTTTACGCGGTCCGATCTTGACGATTCTTGTATAACCGCCGTTGCGTCCAACGTACTTCGGCGCTACCTCTTCGAACATTTTCTTCACCATATCGACGTCTTTGGTGTTTTTCTTTCTGCCGGCGCCCTTTGCGGGTACTTCCTTAACAGGATAGAACACCTTCATCATCTCACGGCGTGCATGAAGTCTGGAAGGAGCGTCTTTGGTGATCTCTTTCTGTACTTCATCATAAACAGTTTTCTTCTTGCCGTCTACGACTTCTTTTACTCTCTTGCCGTCTGCGTCCTTGCGGGCAACCTTTGCTGTAACAGTAACAGTCTCAAAATTGTCCTTTTCACGTACAGCCATAGCGATCAGGCCTTCAGCGATCTTGCGGATCTCTTTTGCCTTTGCTTCAGTAGTAACGATCTTTCCATGATACAGAAGATTTGTCACCTGGTTTCTTAACAGAGCTTTTCTCTGGTCAGAGGTTCTGCTTAATTTTCTATATTTTGCCATTTTATTTTCCTCCATCTGCGGGACATCAGAACACGCTTGTTCGGACTTACTGCCCTGACGCTTTGGCACCCCGCCCTATATTTTATTATTCCTCAGTAGGCTGAAGCTGTAATCCCAGCTCCTTCAGCTTGGCAAGTACTTCCTCCAGTGATTTACGGCCCAGATTACGAACCTTCATCATATCGTCCGGAGTTTTATTGCAAAGCTCTTCTACAGTATTGATGCCTGCTCTCTTGAGACAGTTGTAGGAACGCACAGACAGCTCAAGCTCGTCGATGCTCATTTCCAGAACCTTCTCTTTTTCATTGTCCTCTTTCTCGATCATAACTTCTGCAGTTTTCGCATTCTCGGAAAGATCGATAAACAGGCTCAAATGCTCGCTTAATACCTTTGCCGCAAGGCTGACCGCCTCGTCGGGATCCAGCGTACCGTTTGTGTAAACGTCAAGGGTAAGTTTATCGAAGTCGGTAACCTGTCCCACACGGGTATTCTCTACAATCATATTCACTCTGTCTACCGGAGTATAAATCGCGTCTACCGCGATCACACCGATAGGCATGTCTTCTGATTTTCCTTTGTCAGCGCTTACATAACCACGGCCCTTGGTAATGGTCAGTTCCATGGCCAGTCTGCAGTCCTTGCCGCCGTTTAATGTGGCGATCACCTGATCCGGATTCATGATCTCGATATCCTGATCTGTCTGAATGTCCGCCGCGGTAACAACTCCCTTGCCCTCGCACTCAATATAAGCGGTCTTGGGCTCGTTGTCTGAGCTGTTGTTTTTGATCGCCAGACTCTTCAGGTTCATGATAATCTCAGTGACATCTTCCTTCACGCCCGGAATTGAGCTGAACTCATGCAGCACACCATCAATCTTCACCTGGCTTACCGCTGCTCCCGGAAGGGAAGACAGCATAATTCTCCGGAGAGAATTGCCAAGGGTAGTGCCATAGCCTCTTTCCAGCGGTTCCACTACAAATCTGCCAAATTTTTTATTTTCAGATATTTCGGTAATTTCGATTTTTGGTTTATTAAAATCAAACACTATAAGGCTCCCTCCTTCTGGAAAGCTGTGTCACACTATGCGCTTTTACTCCAAACTGCGTTTGCTTCCTTTGGAACTCCAAACTCCGCTGCGCTACGTTCGGAGAGCGCCTAAAAGCTTGCTGCGCTACGCTTTTAGGCTTTACTTAGAATACAGCTCGACGATAAGCATTTCGTTTACGGGAACGTCAATCGCTTCTCTGTTCGGAAGCTCTTTGATGGTTCCGCTTAACGCTTCCTGATTTACATCCAGCCATTCCGGAACAAGTCTTCCGCCTGTTACTTCCAGAATTCCTTTGTATCTGTCAGAACCTTTGCATTTTTCTTTGATCTCGATCACATCTCCGGCCTTTGTAAGGTAGGACGGAATGTTTACGCATTTGCCGTTTACCAGTACATGCTTGTGGTCAACGATCTGACGCGCTTCACGTCTTGTTCTTGCGAATCCCATACGGAACAGAATGTTGTCCAGTCTGCTCTCCAGCATAACCATCAGGTTTTCACCTGTCTGGCCCGGCATTCTGTCTGCTTTTTTGTAATAATTACGGAACGGTTTCTCAAGAACTCCGTAGATGAATTTTGCTTTCTGTTTTTCTCTTAACTGTAAACCGTACTCAGAAACTTTTCTGT